>ERZ772855.20-NODE-20-length-197936-cov-15.891167_pt1 | contig 197936 bp, 152 predicted proteins | sample MGYA00511900_ERZ772855 | MGnify/ENA primary metagenome ERZ772855 (study PRJEB29015, sample SAMEA2737701) | human gut metagenome | biome: human gut; feature: human-associated habitat; material: faeces | place: China | collected 2012 ... | reverse complement strand
CCTCCAATCATCGAATCCGAATTTCTTCAGTCCAATAATCGGGGTGCGGTTCAAAACGGGAAGGCCCCCACTATCGGATGATGCGCCTGAACGGCGGATCAGTACGCGGCGAGGATGTCGACCACGAACACCAGCGTGGAGTTGGCCGGAATGGAGCTTTGCTTCTTGTTCCCATAGCCGAGATCCGGCGGCACGACCAGCAGCACCTGCGAGCCTACGGTATGGCCTGCCAGACCTTGCTTCCATCCCTTGATTACGCTGTCCAGCGAGAAGGAGCTGGATTCGCCACGGTCCCAGGAGGAATCGAACTGGGTGCCGTCAAGCAGCCAGCCGGTATAATTCGCCACAACGGTCTGCGTGTCCTTGACCTCCGCGCCGTTGCCCTTGATCAGGTCCTGCGACACCAGCGAATCGGAGCCCTTGTAGCCGTTCATGTCGATCGACGGCTTGCCGTCCTTGTCGAGCGTCACCTTCGGCAGGTCGGACGGCACATCCATGACCTTGGTGCCTTCGGCCTTTGTCAGATCCTTCGATTTGGACACGAAGGTGAGCACCATCAGATACGAGGTGCCTGAGGAATTCGAATCATTGACGCCGATGGCGATGGTGGAGTTGAGCTTCTGGCCCTTGATCAGATTGTAGTAGGCCGCGGTCATCTGGCTGGTGTCGGAGGAGACCACGGTGGAGCAATCCGGAGTGTTCTTCTCCCACGTGCTCATAAGTTCCGAGCCGTCCTTGACATTGATGGCGATGCCCTGCGAGCATACGCGGTCGCCGTCTTCGATGACGGCGCCGTCACCCTTCTGCAGGATGGCATAGCTGTTGTTCTCGACGGTCATCGGGGTTTTGAAGGCGACGGTCGGCTTCTTGCCGAGCTCGCCGGTGGCGGTCACGCCCGCGATCTGATGCATTTTGGTCGATGATGAGCTGGAGGAAGACGCGGATGACGAGGCCGATGAGGAGGACGAGGCCTTCGAATCGGAGCCATTGCCGCAGGCTGAGACGCCCAGGCACATGATCATGGTGCAGGCTGCCGCTGCGGCTTTCAGGAAAGTAGTTCTGCGCATGGGTTCAACCATACCGGCAAACCTTGATTTTCCTCGGTTCAGGGGGCTTTATATGGGGAGACTGTAGAATGGTTGGTGCTATGACTTTACCGCAAGAAGAACAAGAACAGCCACAGGTCAAGGCAGGCCCCACGCGCCATGCCAAGATCATGCGTGGCATCGTTACGCCCATTCTTGGTTTGCTCGCCGTCGCGTGCATCGTTCTCGGCGTATTGAACGCCACCATGTGGAAGCCGAGCGCGCGGATCACCGCCAGTTCGTCGGTGAACGGTTCACGCTATGTCGTGACCGATCCCGGTGTGCTTTCCCTGATCGACAAGCGCGTGAACATCACGGCAAAGGCCTCGGATGCATCCGCGAACGTATGCATCGTCATCGGGTCGGCCCGCGATGTCGCCGGCTGGATTGCAGGCACGCCATACACGCGTATCACCGGACTGTCCGACTGGTCCGCGCTATCCACGCAAAAGGCCGCGGCCCAGGGAACCGCGGACCAATCCGACAACCAGGTGGCGGTGCAGGACTCCGATATGTGGACGAAGACCTCATGCGGAAACGGAACCGCCAATCTGCAGATCAAGGGCACCTCGACCGATGACGGCACCAATGCCGTTGCACTGATTGATTTCGGTGATGCGAAGAACGCCACCGTTTCATTGGATTGGACCAGACAGACGCTTCCCGATTTCGCCATGCCGTTGTATTTTGCGGGCGGTCTGTTCGTGATCCTGGCGATACTTGCCGCATCGGTCTTCGCCATGCCTCCGCACAAGCGCCGTCATCGGGCGGCCGCGGCCGTTGCCGGCGTCGGCTCCGAACAGGGCGACAGCGAAGCGGTGTCGACATGGGTGAAGAACGCCGAAACCAGCGCCTCCCGTAATGAAAAGGCCTCGACGGCCAAGCGCAGGCGCCGTCGCCATGCGTCGCATCGTTCCGGCGCACGCGCTCAGGAACCAGACGATCAGCAGCCGACCATCATCGATCCGGCGGCGCGCAATCTGGTCGCCGATCAGCAGGCGAACGCCGTGCTGTCCGATGGCAGCGCAACCACGGATACCGCCGGCAACAGTGACGGCGAGGCTACTTCCGTAATTTCGGCGGATGAGCTGCAGGCGTATTTCGCGCGACTCGCGCAGGAGCAGGTACAGTCGAATACCGACGACGGTGCCGACGGCAACGATCAAACGGAAGAGGCCAAGTGATGAGTAAGCGTTTCAGCAAAATCGCGGCGGCCGTACTCGCCGTCGGACTGATGATCGGCATGGGCGGCTGCGAAGGCCAGTTGCCGAAAGCGTCGTCGTCCACGTCGTCGTCCTCCGCAGCACCGAATCTGACTGCGGAACAGGAAAAGAAGATCCGTACGCAGATCCTCAAAACACTCGACCAGTACAATCAGGATCGCAATACCGATGAACTCGGCACGATTCTGTCCGGTCCGGAACTGACCATTCGCACCAGCGAGCTTGAAGTGGCGCGTGCCACCGACAATCTGGACCGCAAGACCACCATTCCGACCGATTTGGCGCAGACCGTCATCTCCACCGAGAGCGGCTGGCCGCGTACGGTGTTCTCCATCACCACCACCACCGAGGACCAGCAGTCCAAGCGTCTTCTGGTGCTCAAGCAGGATTCCGCGCATCAGAACTACAAGCTATGGGGTGTGGCGCGTCTGTTCTCCGGTGTGAAGATGCCGAAGTTCGAGATCGCGAGCCTCGGCAGTCAGCAGGGCACCGACAAGGATTCCGGCCTGCTGATGACACCGAAGGAAGCGGTCAAAGAATACACCGACGTGTTGCAGCACGGCGCGAACAGCAAGTATGCCTCGCAGTTCGCCGACGATGATCTGCGCACGAAGCTATCAGAACTGACCGATCAGGTGCAGAAGGCCATGGAACTCAACAAGGGCACCCAGGAACAGACCTTCACCCCGGTGGATGACGCAATATGCGTGATGCGCTCCTCCGACGGCGGCGACCTGGTGGTGGCTCAGATCAATTCCGAATGGACGCGTTCTGCCGGCGAAGGCCGCGAATCGCAGCCGGCCTCCGACGCCGAAAAGGCGTTGTTCGGTGACGGCAAGGCCACCAGCATCATGAAGACCACGTATGTGAACGTCGTGGCGCTGTATATTCCGAAGGCGAACACAGGCAAGCAGGTTACCGCCGTGGGCTCGGAACGCCAGCCCATCAAGGTCGAAGCGCTCTGAACGATGCCATGACGGGCCGGAACTGAAAACGGCCCTACCCCCGGACGTTGAAATCGTTGCTGGTACCTATAGTGGGTGCCAGCAACGATTTTTGTGTCTTGGGAGGCATCATGGCAGAACAAAGGCCGTTCAATCCGGGAGTTTCATTGGCTGGAGCCGTTGATTTAGAGGCGCTCAAGCATCAGGTGAAGGCCGAGCCCGGGCAGGCCGGCGGTGCTCCGGCTGCAGGCGGCTACGTGATCGACACCACGGAGGGCACGTTCCAGGCCATGGTGCAGACTTCGACCACGTTCCCGATTCTGCTATTGCTGTGGGTGCCGACCGACGACCGTCTATTCGACATGGCCCGCAAACTGGGCGATGCCGTGAACCAGCTCAACGGCCAGATCCAGTTGTCCCGTATCGACATCGCATCCAATCCTTCGATTGCGCAGGCCTTCCAAGTGCAAGGAGCGCCGGCGCTTTTCGCACTGATCGGCGGTCGTCCGATGCCGATTCTGCAGGGCCTGCCGTCCGATGAGGAGCTGCAGCAGATCACCGAAGTCGTGGTGCCGAAGCTGATCGCTGCGGCCCAGCAGGCCGGTGTAACCGGTTCCGCGCCGTATTCGGGCGATCCGGATTCCGATGCGGCCAATTCCGCATCCGCCGCTTCCGCCCAGGACCAGATACCGCCGGAACATCAGGAGGCCTACATGTTGGCCCAGCAAGGCGATTATGCAGGTGCCGCGGCCGCATACGGAAAGGTGCTGGAATCCGATCCGAACGACTCCCGCGCGGCTCGCGAACGTGCGAAGGCGCTGCTGCTGGCCCGTTCCGGCTCCGCCAACGTGCGTGAGGTGCGTGCTGCGGCCGCCGAGCATCCGAATGATGTGGATGCGCAGCTTGCCGTGGCCGACATCGACATGATTGGCGGCCAGATTCAGGACGCCTTCGATCGTCTGCTGGATTTCGTGGCCGCCGGGCACAAGGCCGATATCGAGCCGGTACGCCAGCGTCTGCTTGAATATTTCACCATTCCGGAACCGTCCGATGAGCGTCTGAAGCGTGCGCGGCGCCGTCTGGCCACGCTCATGTACTGATCGTACTGATCGCGACCGGCGCTCAATGGCGGTCGGACCGCTATTCCATGCGGTTCTTGCCGAACAGTTCAAGGAACCGGGGCCCCTGCGCCTCCAGTTCCCGCTCGAACTCCGACTGCCACAGCGAGTATGGCTTCGCGGCCAGTCCCTCGTTGCTGAAGCGGGGCTGATCGGTGATTTCGGTGGTGCAGAATTTCGGAATCACCAGGTTCGTGACCGGTCCGATGCGTTGCGCTTCGGCGATGATCAGGGGAGCGTTGGCCCCGCCGAATACGTCGATGTTCCAGCCATCCTCGTCGATCCAATCGCTGAACCGGTTCTTGATGGTCACCTCGCCGCCACGACGGATCAGTTCGCCGGCGATGCGGGCGTCGATGTCGCGGCTGGCTTCATAACGCGTGCCGCCGACGGAAGGACCCTTCACGCTGATTGAGCCGGAACGAAAGTCGTCGCGATACCGTTCCAGAATCTGCAACGGTTGAACGTCGGGCGACATGTCAAGACGCACGGAACGCGTCTTCAGCCGTACGCGCAGCGCGTAGCCGCCTTCGTGCACGTAATAGCTTTGCACGATCAGAGTGGGATTGTCCCCATCATCCAATTCGGTAGGCATCGCGCGGCAGAAGAAACGGCGCGTGTACTCGAAATCGTTCATATGCTCTCCCATAGCCCCAGTGTAATGTCGACATTCTTGGAAAACGGCGAGAACGTAATGTTTTTCGGCCGAATCACAGGTTTTTTCAACGGAATTTGCTCACGATTGCGCATATTGCGGAAAAGAGCGTGTAAAGTAGGGTGACGCACGGGTTTGTAGCTCAGTGGATAGAGCGTCTGTCTCCGGAACAGAAGGTCGTGGGTTCGATCCCCATCAAGCCCACTCGCGTTCGCCGCGCAACGGTGTGCGTTCAAAGGAGAGAAAATATGAGCGAGAAGATGGAAGCGGTGGCGACTTCCGAAGCGCCTGCCGCCTTGGGAGCATACAGCCAGGCGGTCAAGGCCAATGGATTCGTATTCGTCTCCGGTCAGCTGGGCATCGATCCGACCACTGGCGAACTGGCGGGTGACACCGCGGGCGAGCAGGCGGCACAGGCCCTGAAGAACATCAAGCACATTCTCGACACTGCCGGAACCGGCATCGAACATGTGTGCCGCGCCACCATCTACCTGAAAGACGTCGAGGACTTCAAAGAGGTCGACGCCGTTTATGCGCAGGCGTTCATCGGCTCCGTGAAGCCGGCACGAGTCGCCTTCGGCAACAATATGATTCCGAAGGGCGCTCTTGTTGAGATCGACGCCATCGCGGTTCTCTGATCCATCAGACGGTATGCCGAATCCCGCCGCATGGGAATGCCTCGCGCATATTGCCCGAGGCATCGTGTAAGGCGGGATTCCTCACCAATCGGGTGCCGTACAACGGCGTATGGCGCTCTTACTCTTCCATTCGTTCGTGCCGATTCGTCCCGGCCGACTTCAGACATGCCGTGTAATGTCATGATGGATGCGCCCGGCCATGGCGCACATGCGGAGGCAGGCAAGGAGTTGGAACGAATGACCATGCAGTCCGGAAGCGGCGACGAAACCGCGGTCGAACGCGAGCAGGGCGGGCTCGAACGCAAGATGGAGACCCGTCATCTGACCATGATCTCGCTGGGCGGCGTAATCGGCACGGGCCTGTTCCTGAGCTCCGGCTACACGATTCATCAGGCGGGGCCGCTTGGCGCGATCATCGCATACGGCATCGGCTCCGTGCTCGTATATTTCATCATGCTCAGCCTCGGCGAACTGTCGGTGGCCATGCCGTATGCCGGCAGCTTCCACCTGTATGCGAAGCGGTTCATCGGCCCCGGCACCGCCTTCACCATCGCCGTGCTGTACTGGCTCAATTGGGCGGTGGCGCTCGCTTCGGAATTCACGGCCGCCGGCCTGTTGATGCAACGGTGGTTTCCGCATTCTCCCGCTTGGGCATGGTCGGCCATGTTCATCGCGGTCGTCTTGTTGCTCAACGTACTGTCGGTACGGTTGTATGGTGAATCGGAATTCTGGTTCGCGTCGATCAAGGTCTTCGCGATCATTGCGTTCATCGTGATCGGTCTGCTGGCGATATTCGGCGTGATTCCGATTGCCGGCTATACGCATGCGCCGTTGTTCGGGAACTATTCCGCCGACGGATGGCTGCCGAACGGTGTGCTGCCGATTTTCTCGACGCTGCTGACGGTCGTGTTCGCGTTTTCGGGAACCGAAGTCGTCGGTGTTGCGGCCGGAGAGACGAAAGATCCGTCGAAGGCGATTCCGAAGGCCGTGCATACGACGGTGTTGCGTCTGGCGATTTTCTTCATCGGCTCGATTGCGGTGATGGCCGCGTTGATTCCGTGGCACAAGTCGGGTGTCGACACCAGTCCGTTCGTGCTGGTGTTCCAGTCGATAGGCATGCCGTTTGCCGGTGACGTAATGAATTTCGTGGTGTTGACGGCCGTGCTGTCCGCCGCGAATTCCGGTCTGTATGTGTGTTCGCGCATGGTGTGGTCTCTGGCCAGGGAGGGCATGATTCCACGTGTGCTGGGCAGAACGAACTTCCATGGCGTGCCGGTGTTCGCGGTGATGTTCAGCATGGCGGGAAGCTTGCTGGCGCTGCTTTCCTCCGTAGTGGCCGCCTCCACCGTGTATCTGGCGTTGGTGGCCGTGTCGGGTCTGGCTACGCTGGTGGTGTGGGCGTCGGTGTCCGTGTGCCATATTCGCTTCCGCCGTCAATGGCTGGCGGAAGGGCATGCGATTGACGAACTCAGGTACCGGGCGCCCGGCTATCCGTTCGTGCCGATCGCCGCGATCGTGATGTGCGTCGGGGCTCTGGCATTGGTCGTACTCGACCCCTCCCAGCGTTCCACGCTGCTGTACATGATTCCGTTTGTGGCCCTCTGCTATGCCGGCTACTACCTCAAGACCAGATTCGATTCCTCCGATTCCGACTAGGAGAGGAAGAGGCGTGCGGGCTCGGGCCGGTGTTCTGTCGGCGCGCTCGGTAGACTGGGGAGAATGAGCCCAGAAGCGTTAAGTGAACTGATTTCCAAGATTGCCCATGCTCTCGTTGCCGCCGGTAAGGCAGGCACCCTGACCGACGAGCTGATCCCCCCGGTGTCCAAGCTCACCGTGATGCGCCCGAAGGACCGCGCACACGGCGACTGGGCCTCCAATGCGGCCATGCAGCTGGCTAAAAAAGCCGGTATGAAACCTCACGATCTGGCTGAGCTGCTCGCGGCCGAACTGGCCCAGTCCGACGGTATCAAGTCCGTGGAAGTGGCCGGTCCCGGCTTCATCAACATCGTGCTCGACTCCGCCTCCGCAGCGGCCGTGGTCGATGCCGTGCTTGAAGCAGGCAACGCCTACGGCAAGAACGACCATCTCGGCGGTGAGACCCTGAATCTCGAATTCGTCTCCGCCAACCCGACCGGCCCCATCCATATCGGCGGCACTCGCTGGGCCGCCGTCGGCGACTCCATGGCCCGCGTGCTCGAAGCCAATGGCGCCAAGGTCGTGCGCGAATACTACTTCAATGACCATGGCGAGCAGATTAACCGTTTCGCCAAATCCCTCGTGGCGGCCGCCCACGGCGAAGAGACCCCGATCGACGGCTACAGGGGTGCCTATATCGATGAAATCGCGCAGCGCGTCATCGATGAAGCCCAGTCCGACGGCATCGACATCCTCGATCTGCCGCGCATCGACGGCGGCAAGGACGACAAGGGCGAACCGCTCGGCGAAGGTGACTCCGAACAGCGTGAGGAATTCCGCAAGCGTGCAGTGCCGATGATGTTCGACGAAATCCGCAGATCCATGAAGAACTTCCGCGTGAACTTCGACGTGTGGTTCCACGAGAACAGCCTGTACTCGGACGGCGAGGTCGACAAGGCCATCGCCGACCTGCGCGAACGCGGCGACATCTACGAAAAGGACGGCGCCACCTGGTTCGAATCCACCAAGCATGGCGACGACAAGGATCGTGTGATCATCAAGTCCGACGGCAACTACGCCTACTTCGCCGCCGACATCGCCTACTATCGCAACAAGCGCCATCGCGAAGCCGATCCGGCGGACGTGGCCATCTACATGCTTGGCGCCGACCACCACGGCTATATCGGCCGCATGATGGCCATGTGCGCCGCATTCGGTGACGAACCGGGCAGGAACATGCAGATTCTCATCGGCCAGCTCGTCAACGTGATGAAGGACGGCAAGGCCGTACGTATGTCGAAGCGCGCCGGCAACGTCGTGACTATCGACGATCTGACCGAGGCCATCGGCGTGGACGCCTCCCGCTACTCGCTGGCCCGCACCGACTACAACTCCCCGGTCGACATCGACCTGAACCTGCTTGCATCGCATTCCAACGAAAATCCGGTGTACTACGTGCAATATGCGCATGCCCGTTCCTGCAACGTGGACCGCAACGCGGCCGCGGCCGGCATCACCTACGATGGCGCCGACGTGAGCCTGCTCGACACCGTGGCCGATGGCGAAGTGCTCGCCGCCTTGGCCCAGTGGCCGGCCCTGCTTCGGGAAGCCGGCGATCTGCGCGCGCCGCACCGCGTGGCCCACTACCTTGAGGACCTTGCCGCCACCTACCACAAGTGGTACAACGTGGAACGCGTGGTGCCGATGGCACTCACCGACCCGGAAGCCCGCGGAGAGGACGCCGAGGCCGTGCGCATTGCCAAGGCTCCGGAACCGGCCCGCGCCGCCGCACGCCTGAAGCTCAACGACGCCGTCCGGACCGTAATCGCCGAAGGTCTTGACCTACTCGGCGTCACCGCCCCCGACAGGATGTGAGGCCGAACATGCCCATCACCCCGATTTGGCCGGCTGGGTCGGCCGTGAACGACAACGGTGAAATCACCTTCCACGGTCGCACCGCCGAAAGCCTGCTCGACGAATTCGGCTCGCCGCTCTACGTCATCGACACCGATGAAGTGCGTGCACGCGCCTCGAAATTCGTAACATCCGCAAGCAATGCGTTCAACAACACCGTCACGCACGTAAGCTTCGCCGGCAAGGCATTGCTGTCCAAGGAGATCTGCCGCATCGTCACCGAAGCGGGCATGCTCATCGACACCTGCACCATGGGCGAGATGCGCATCGCGCTCGCCGCAGGCGTTCCGGGCCGTAGGCTCGTATTGCACGGCAACAACAAATCCGATGAGGAAATCGCGCTCGCCATCGAACAGGGATTCGCCAAAATCGTGGTGGACGAGCCGAACGAGCCCGCTCGCATCGCCGACATCGCCAAACGGCTTGGCAAGCGAGCACGGGTGATGCTGCGCGTCACCTCCGGCATCCATGCGGGCGGTCACGAATTCGTTTCGACCGCGCACGAGGATCAGAAATTCGGCGTGGCGTTGCTGCCGGTGGACGCCGACGCGAGCAAGCTGAGCGTGCTGGACGATCTGACCGACGTGACTCCGGCAGGAAGCAATGCAAGGCTGGGGGAGCAGTCGGGCGAGGCCGGTTCCGACCGTGCCCTGCGGTATGACATCAAGTACCCCTATGACATGAGCCACGAGAAGGTTTCGGAAGGCGACCGCAAACTTGCCGAAGCCATGACCATGGTGGCCGACGGACCGGCGCTCGCCGTGCTGAAGGATATCCAACGCCATCAGGACGTACTTGAACTGGTCGGCGTGCACTCGCATATCGGCTCCAACATCCATGATGCGGATGCCTTCATTCAGGCCGCGAAACGCATGATGCTCCTACGCAAGACCTTCTACGCCACCGATGCGTACACGCTGCCGGAGGTCGATCTGGGCGGTGGCTATTCCGTGGCCTACACCGATGGCGAGGATTCCATGGACATCGATGTGGAACTCGGCCGTCTTGCCGACGCGGTCACCACCGTGAACCGTGCGCTCGGCATGCCCGCTCCGGTCATCTCCTTCGAACCGGGTCGTTGGGCGGTCGCGCCGACCGGCGTGACGCTCTACCGTGTGGGCACCGTCAAACCGGTGCGGCTGAATGGCGACGCCACCGACAAGGCCGGCAATCCGGTGCATGAACGTGTGTACGTATCCGTCGACGGCGGCATGAGCGACAACATCCGTCCCGCCCTGTACGGCTCCGACTACACCGCACGGCTTGCCAACCGTAAGGGTTCGGACGACACCAAACTGTGTCGTGTGGTGGGCATGCACTGTGAATCCGGCGACATCGTCGTGAACGAAGTGCGGCTGCCGGCCGACATCACGCGCGGCGACATTCTCGCGGTGCCGGTCACCGGCGCGTATGGGCGCACCATGGCCAGCAACTACAATCAGGCGTTGATTCCGGCGGTCGTCGGCATCGGCGAGACCGATGCGCATGTGATGATTCGCCGTCAGAGCATCGACGATCTCCTCAGCTGGGACGTCAGCCGGTAACGGCGCGTATCGACGGAACGTCAGCGCGCAATCAACGTGCCCACCGGACCGCCGGCGAGTACGGCACCGTGGGCGGTGATGTCGATTGCGTCGATGTCGTCGGCGTTCGTGAACACCACGATTACGTCGGTGAGCTTTCCGGCCGCATGCACGGCCGCCAGATCGACTTCGTCGATCGGCTCACCGGCGTTGACCTTCTGCCCGGGCTGTACCAGCAAGGTGAACGGCCCGCCCTTGAGCTGCACCGTATCGATGCCGATGTGTACCAGCGCTTCAATGCCGTTCTCCATCGTGATGCCCACGGCATGCCTCGCATTGGCGATGGTCGAGATGGTGCCGCTGACCGGTGCCACGATCAGCCCATTGCTCGGCGTTACGGCGAAACCGTCGCCGAGCACCTTTGTGGAGAATACGTCGTCGGCCACTTCCTCCAACGATTTCGCGGCGCCGTCGGCAGGTGAGCAGAGTGCGATTCGCGTCGGCAGATGTTCCTCCTGCGACGATGCCGTGCGGGAATCGTCGGCGGGCGACTCGACAAAGGCCCCCTCATCGGGATTCGAGACGGAGGCGTCGGCCTTCTTGTGGAACAGAGAGGCGAAGAATCCTGCCATTGCATGTCCTTTCGTGGACTTTGTTCGGCGGGCGCTCAACGTTGAAGCCGGCACGAACGCGTTCGTGGTTACCTTCTACTGAACATGGTACGTCACGTATGGGGACGTTCACGGCAGAATTGTCGCAAATAGCGATTTCTTTCTTGGAATTTCGCCGCTGTTCGTCATATCGGCCCCGTACAATGAGCAACGTTATACCAATATTTCACATTCGAGGGAGGATGCCTTGGCACAGGAAGATGTTGCACCGATTCGCGTTGGATTGCTGGGTGCAGGTACCGTCGGCTCCCAGACCGCACGTCTGCTGGTGGAGCAGAAGGATGAACTCGCAGCGCGCATCGGCCGACCGATCGAACTGACCGGCGTCGCTTGCCTCGACCCCGCCGAAACCGACCCGTTCCCATGGATCGACAAGTCCGTGGTCACCACCGACACCATGAGCGTGGCCACCGGTTCGGACATCGTCATCGAGCTGATCGGCGGTACCGGCGTAGCCCGCAAGTTCGTGCTCGCCGCCATCGAATCCGGTGCTTCCGTGGTCACCGCCAACAAGGCTCTGCTCGCCAAGTACGGTCCGGAGATTTACGCGGCCGCCGAAGCCAAGGGCGTCGATATCTACTTCGAGGCCTCCGTAGGCGGTGCCATTCCGTTCCTCAAGCCGTTGCGCGAATCGCTGGTGGGCGACAAGGTGACGAGCATGCTCGGCATCGTCAACGGCACCACCAACTACATTCTCGACGAGATGACCACCAAGGGCCTCGACTTCGACGACGTGCTTAAGGACGCTCAGGCCAAGGGCTATGCCGAAGCCGACCCGACCGGCGACATCGAAGGCTATGACGCCGCCAACAAGGCCGCCATCATGGCCACCCTGGGCTTCCACACCAATGTGACCATCGACGACGTGTCCGTCGAAGGCATCACCAAGATCACCGCCGATGACATCGCCGCGGCCACCGCCGAAGACAAGGTCATCAAACTGCTGGCCGTCGTGGAGAATACCGAAGCCGGCGTTTCCGCGCGAGTGTATCCGGCGCTGATCTCCAACAACCATCCGCTGGCATCCGTTCACGGTTCCTTCAACGCCGTGTTCGTCAAGGCCGAGGCGGCCGATGACCTCATGTTCTACGGTCGTGGCGCGGGCGGCGCTCCGACCGCCTCCGCGGTGGTCGGCGACGTGGTCACCGAGGCGCGTCATATCGCGCAAGGCTGCACAGGCCCGGTCATTCCGCTGTATAACGACTTGAAGAAGGCGCCGATCGAAGCGTCCAAGGCCGAGTTCGCCGTACGTTTCGTGATTCACGACAATCCGGGCGTGCTCGCCGCCATCGCGGCCAAGTTCGCCGAGCATGGCGTGTCCATCAACGGTGTGAATCAGGATCTGAAGCCCACCCTCAAGGATCCGGGCTATGACGGCGAGCTGCAGCAGCTGCGTCTGGTCACGCATATGACCGACGAGCTCACCCTGCGCAAGACCGTCGAAGATGTGTGTGAGCTCGATTGCGTGGTCGGCGAGCCGTCGATTCTGCGCGTATTGAACTGATTGCGGTGCGGGGCCCACGATTGCAGGCAAGGCAAACGTGGGCCCCGACTTCGATGATGATTGCGTGCCGTGATTTGACCGTTGTACCGGTTCGGGTATACGGTGCATGATTTGTAATGAAGATGTGACGAAGGACGACGAGACATGACTCCAGTTACTCGCAAGGTGCGTGTAAGCGTTCCGGCCACCAGCGCCAACCTCGGCTCCGGCTTCGATACGGTCGGACTGGCCCTGGACTACCACGACGAACTTGAATTCACGTTGTGCACCGACCCGGTGAACACCGCGGCGCAGGTGATGATCGAAGGCGAGGGTGCCGACACCCTGCCGCGCGACGAAACCCACTTGGTGGTCTCCACCTTCCGCCGTGCATGCCAGACCTTCGGACTGGGGCGCATGGGCTTCATCCTTCAGGCGAACAACCGCATTCCGCAGGCACGGGGCATGGGATCCTCCGCCGAAGCCATCGTGGCCGGCATCGCCGCAGCGGCAGCTTTCGCGCAGGATGACGAACTCAATCGTGACGCCGTGTTCGAGCTGGCCGCCGCCATCGAAGGCCATCCCGACAATGTAGCGCCGGCCGTGTACGGAGGCCTGACCATGTCGTGGGATATGGAGACCGCGGAAGGTGTCGGCTCCGTGCCGATTCCGGGCGGTGATCCGCTCCACAATGGCTTCCACACCATCAACTACCGTGTGGCCGATGACCTGACCGCCGCCGTGTTCGTTCCGGATTACGAGCTGTCCACCGAAAAGGCCCGTCAGGCCCTGCCGGGCAAGGTCGCCTTCAAGGATGCCGTGCACAATGTGTCCCGTGTGAGCCTGTTGCCGGCCGCCATGAATCCGGGCATGCTCGCCCTTGGCCAGAAGAAGAACGCCAATGCGTTGCTGTATGCCGCCACGCAGGATCGATTGCACCAACCGTATCGTGCATCGCTGATGGAACCGTCCTGGGCCCTGATCGAGAAGATGCGCTCCTACGGGTTCGCCTCCACCGTTTCCGGCGCCGGACCGTGCGTGTTGGTGCTGCATCATGGCGACGCCCGCGAGGAACTCGAACGGATTGCGGCGGAAGAGCTTTCCTCCGGCCATTGGCGCGTGCTGCATCTCGGCGTCGACACCAAGGGCGTGCAGGTGGAGCGCGCATGAGTACTTCCATTCCGCTGATTCTCGCCTCGAAATCCAAGCCACGTCGCGACGTGCTGTTCTCAGCCGGCATCTGCCCGACCATCCGCGTTTCGAACGTCGACGAGCCGGCTGCGCTGGAACGTGCCGCCGCCGAAGCCGGGGTTCGCGTCGCCGATCTGTCGGTCGAGCGGCGAGTGATGATCCTGGCTTCCGCCAAGGCCGAGGCCGTACATGAGGCGTACCGTAACGTCGCGGCGACCGCAGCCGCCGCTTCGGGCGAGAGGATCATCGGATATCCGCTGAAGTCCCGTGAGATTGCGGGAGATACGGCCGTCGCCGGTTTTGAGACCGGATCCGCGGCCGATGTCGTTACGTTGCGACCGGAAGTCGTGCAGGATTCCGACGATGTGCAGACCCGTGATTTTTCCGATGTCGCCATTCCGACCGTCACCGAGCCGATCACCGATGCGGTCGAAGGTCAGCCGGGACTTACCCGCGCCACCGTCGGCCCGCTGATTCTCGGTTGTGACTCCATGTTTCTGCTTGATGGCGAATGCTATGGCAAGCCGCACAGCGAAGCCGTCGCTCGTGAGCGGTTGCGCGCCATGCGAGGCGCCATCGGCGAACTGTGGACCGGCCACTGCCTGATTGATTTCGCCACTGGTCGCATGGTCCGTGGCGCGAGTAAGGCCACATTGCATTTCTGCGAATATTCCGACCTTGACATCGAGCGTTACATTGCCACCGGTGAGCCGCTGGAGGTTGCCGGATCCTTTACGCTGGAAGGTTTCGGTGGCGCGTTCATCGATTCCATCGAGGGCGATCCACACGGCATCATCGGATTGAGCCTGCCGTTGGTGCGCCGACTGGCGGCCGAACTGGGCGTGGAATGGACCGATCTGTGGAATGTGACGCGTGAGGACCAATATCCGCGCGTGACTCATGATGCGAAAACGGGAGCGGCGAAACCGTTGCCACCCAAAGAAAATGTGCATCAGCCTGGCGACGGCTGGGTGGACTGCGCCTGCGGACGTAAGCATTGGGGCATCAACGGCGCTTCCGGCGTGCTACTGGCCCGACGCGATGAAGAGACCGGCAAGGTGACGCATATCGTCATGCAGCATCGTGCGGTCTGGAGCGCGGAAGGTGGCACGTGGGGCATTCCGGGCGGCGCCACCGCCGACGGCGAGAGCCCGATCGAAGGTGCGTTGCGGGAATCCTACGAGGAAGCCAACATCACTCCGGAAGACATTGAAGTGGTCGGCTCCTACCGTGAGGATCACGGACCGTGGGCATATACCACCGTCTTCGCCTTCGAGAAGCCCGGGCATCATGTGCATCCGGCTGCGAATGACGACGAAAGCATGGAAGTCGAATGGGTTCCGATCGACGAGGTCCCCAATCGCAGGCTCCTGACCGCCATGCGTACCGACTGGCCGAATTTTGCGGCTCGACTTGCCCGTCTGGCAGCTCGGTAAGTAAGTTCGCCGATGGTTGCCGGCATGCACGAATGCTGCACTAAGTGAACGCGAGAGAACGCCTGTTAGCGCTAACTGAAGTTGCGTGTAGAATGGTCGAAGGCAACAATGGTCGCGTGTGGAGGGCAATGAGGCATGGCAGTCAGGCGTAAAACGGCGAACAAGCGTCCTTCCATGTTCGAGGTCGCCAAGCTTGCCGGAGTGAGTCATCAGACGGTGTCGCGCGTCATCAATCATTCGCCTGATGTGTCGGACGCCACGCGGGAGAGAGTGCAGAAGGCCATTGACGAACTTGGCTATCGACCGAGCAATTCCGCGCGCGCTCTGGCTTCGCGCCGATCGCGCACCATCGGATTGATTGCCGGCGGCCAGCGTTTCTATGGTCCGATTTCCGCGATTTCCGCCATCGAGTCCATGGCTCGGTCGCATGGTTTGTTCATGTCGGTGAGCATGGTGCACGAGGCGTTGTGTACGCAAGGTGATTTTGACGATTTATGCCGCACCTTCGACGAACAGAACGTGGACGCGTTCATTTTCCTGACGCCGACCGATGTGATGTTCTCCGCCGCATGCCGTGCGCAGATTTCGCAGCCGCGTGTGATCGTCACTTCCACTCACGGAGGCGTAAGCGTGCAGGACGGTTTGCGGCTGATGACGTCCACCGACCGCCGTCATGTTTCCGTGGTGGGCGTGGATCAGTGGGGTGCCATGGCTGACGTGATGCGAATGGTCAGCGAATATGGCCACCGTTCGGTGTTGTATTTCGCCGGTCCGAAGGAATGGCGGGATGCGGCGACCCGTTTGCTCGCCTGGAACAAGCTATGCGGGGCGAACGCGATCAGTTCCGTGACCGTGCAATGTGAATCGTGGGATGCCACGGAAGCGTACGGCAAAATGAATCATGTGCTTGACAATATCGGACGCACCGGCGGTGAACTGCCGACCTGTGTGGTGTGTGCGAACGACAGCCAGTCCGTGGGCGTGGCTCGCGCGTTGCACGAGCACGGTGTGCGCATTCCGCAGGATGTCAGCGTCGTCGGTTTTGATGACATGCCGGCGATGGACAATATGTTCCCGCCCCTGACCACGATTCACCCGGACTTCGAACGACTTGGTACCGCAGCCATGCGTGAGGCGCTGTATCTGCTTGGGGAGGGCGACGAGAACTCGTTCTCCATCTCGCAGCATGGTGTGGGTCTTATCCCCGCCAAAGTCATGAATCGCAGTTCTTTGGGGCCTGTACGCCACCGCTGAGTTCCGTTGCCCGTGACTCTTTGGCTTGTGGGTGTCCGAATCTTCAAATTCGGACACCCACAGGCCGTTTGCCGTTCCCTGGTTGTCCGATTTTGGTGAATCGGACGGATGAGGTCTGCCGAGGATGGTTTGGATGTCCCCCGTTTCCTGGGATCAGGCGAATTGCATGGAGTGGCAGGACACGGCGGACTTGTGTGGTCGATGCTTTCCGTTTAGAATAGTGAGCGTTAACAGTGAGCGCTAACATTCGGTTGACAGAGTGGTTACGAGGCGCTCGGACGCAAGGAGTTTGGAACTATGTCGCAAGAGCCGGTTGCGTTGACCGCCGAGAAAATCCGCGCAGGCAAGACGAGCTTGGGCATCGAATTCGGATCTACCCGAATCAAAGCGGTGCTTATCGATGACGAATACCACACCATCGCCGCCGGCGATTACGGCTGGGCCAGCCATCTGGAAGACGGCCTGTGGAGCTACACCCAGGAGGAGATCTGGACGGGCCTGCAGACCGCATACGCCAAGATGGCCGGCGATGTGGAAACCGCTTACGGCGAGAAACTGACCCATGTGGGACACATCGGCTTCTCCGCCATGATGCACGGCTACCTCGCCTTTGACGAGAACGGCGAGCTGCTTGTCCCATTCCGCACCTGGCAGAACACCAACACATCCGAAGCTCATGAGAAGCTCTCGGAACTCTTCCAATACAATATTCCGGAACGCTGGTCCATCGCCCACCTCTACCAGTCCGTGCTCAACAAGGAGGAGCACGTCGGCAAGGTGGCCTATTTCACCACGCTCGCCGGCTATGTGCACTGGAAGCTCACCGGTAGGAAGGTGCTCGGCGTGGGAGATGCCTCCGGCATGTTCCCCATCGACCCGACCACTCACACCTACGAAACCACGTTCATCGACAAGTTCGATGCGCTGCCGGAAGTCGCGGCCCAGCCATGGAAGCTTGAAGATCTACTTCCCGAACCGCTGGTGGCCGGTGCTCCGGCAGGCGAACTCACCGCCGAAGGCGCCAAGCTGCTCGACCCGACCGGCACCCTCCAGCCGGGCATCACCCTCGTCCCGCCTGAAGGTGACGCCGGCACCGGAATGGTGGCCACCAATTCCGTGCGCGTGCGCACTGGCAACGTTTCCGCCGGCACTTCGATCTTCGCCATGGTGGTGCTCGAACACAAGCTGGCACGACTGCATCCGGAAGTGGATCTCGTCACCACTCCGGCCGGTGATTTGGCTGGTATGAGCCACGCCAACAACTTCACCTCCGATCTCAATGCATGGGTCGGCCTGTTCGGCCAGTTCGCGGCTGCCATCGGACAGCCGGTCGACGCCGGCACGCTGTATGGCACGCTCTTCCGTTCCGCGATTGCGGATGACGTCGACTCCAATTGCGGAGGACTCATCAACTATCCGTTCCGCTCCGGCGAATTCCTGGCCGGCCTGTCGGAAGGCCGGCCGCTGTTCGCCCGCGGTCCGGAAGCTCGGATGAGCCTTGGCAATTTCATGCGGGCCCAACTGTTCGGCGCATTCTCGCCGGTGAAGATCGGCATGGACGTCATGACCAAGGACGAAGGCGTCGCAGTCGATTCACTCGTTGGGCATGGTGGCATCTTCACCACGCCGAAGGTCGCGCAGAAAATCCTCGCGGCCGCGTTCGACACTCCGATCAAGGTCATGGCCACCGCCGCTGAAGGCGGAGCGTGGGGTATGGCCGTGCTCGCCGACTACCTGTGGCATGCCGACCAGCCGCTTGACGAATACCTCGATTCGCGCGTCTTCTCGGACGCGGTCTCCACCACGGAAGAGCCGGACGCCGACGACGTGGCCGGTTTCGAGGAATTCTTCGACCGCTTCCGCAAGGGACTGCCGATGGAGCACGCCGCAATCGCAAGCATCCCTCTGGAAACCAAATAATCGTAAATCAAATCAAGACCCGACGAAAGGAAAACACATCATGGCAACTCTGGCTGATTACGGCCCCGAGGTCCGCGCCGAAGTCAAGCAGGTGCGCGAAGTCGTCGCAACCCTGCACGAGCAGTTGATCAAGTGGAATCTGGTCGTATGGACGGCCGGCAACGTGTCCCAGCGTCTGCACACCGCCGACCTGATGGTCATCAAACCGTCCGGCCTACGCTACGAGTACCTGACTCCGTCGAGCATGGTCGTGTGCGACCTTGACGGCAACGTGGTCGACGGCTCCGAGTCGCCGAGCTCCGACACCGCTTCCCATGCCTACATCTACCGTCACATGCCCGACGTGTATGGTGTGGTGCACACCCACTCCACCTACGCGACCGCATGGGCGGCGACCGGCCAGAACATTCCGTGCGGCCTGACCATGATGGGTGACGAGTTCGGCGGGCCGGTACCGGCCGGACCGTTCCGACTGATCGGTTCCGAGGCCATTGGCGAGGGCGTGGTGGAGACCCTGAAGAAGTATCCGAAGTCTCCGGCCGTGCTCATGCAGAATCATGGCCCGTTCACCATCGGCAAGGATGCGGAAGGCGCCGTCAAGGCCGCCGCCATGACCGAGGAGGTGGCTCACACCATGTGGGCGGCCAAGCAGCTGGGCGACATCATCCCGATTCCGCAGGAGGACATCGACAAGCTGAACGACCGCTACCAGAACGTTTACGGACAGCACTGACGACGTTCCTTCGCCAGAGATGGCGGCGCAACATAATCGACAAAGCACAATCAACGATCGCAACAACAACGAAGTAAAGGAAACAACATGACAATGGAAAACCCGTTCGAAGGCAAGGAAGTCTGGTTCGGCGTCGGCTCCCAGGATCTTTATGGCGAAGAAGCCCTGCGCCAGGTGGCCGAACAGTCCGGCGAAATCGTCGACGCGCTCAACGCCACCGGCAAGATTCCGGTCAAGATTGTGCTGAAGCCCACCCTGAAGTCCTCCGACGGCGTCAAGGCCTTCATGGTCGAAGCTTCCGCAAATCCGAACGTCATCGGTGTGATCACCTGGTGCCACACCTTCTCTCCGGCCAAGATGTGGATTCGCGGCCTCGAAGTGCTCACCAAGCCGCTGCTGCAGCTCAACACCCAGCATCACTTCGAGATTCCGTGGGAAACCATCGACATGGACTTCATGAACCTGAACCAGGCCGCCCACGGCGACCGCGAGTTCGGTTACATTCTGACCCGTCTGGGCATCAATCGTAAGATCGTCGTCGGCCACTACACCGATCCGGAAGTCGCCGAGCAGATCGCCACCTGGACCCGCGCCTGTGCCGGCTGGGATGCCTCCAACAACATGAAGGTCATGCGCTGGGGCGACAACATGCGTAACGTGGCTGTCACCGAAGGCGACAAGACCGAAGCCGAGCGCGTGTTCGGCGCTTCCATCAACACTTGGGCCGTCAACGAACTGTGCGCCGCCTACGACGCCGTCAAGGACGATCAGGTCAAGGAGATCATCGAAGATTACAAGGCCAAGTACGACGTCGATCCGGAACTGCTTGACGCCAAGTACGACTCCCTGTTCATCGCGGCCAAGGAAGAGGCCGCCATGGTCAACATGATGCGTGCCAACGGCTGCACCGCCGGCGTCGACAACTTCGAGGACCTCGGCTCCCTGCCGCAGCTGCCGGGCGTCGGCCCGCAGCGCTTCCCATCCGAGTACGGTTTCGGCTTCTCCGCCGAGGGTGATTGGAAGACCGCCGTGCTCGTGCGTATCGGCGCCGTGATGGGGTATGGCCTTGACGGTGGCGCGTCCCTCATGGAGGACTACTCCTACAACTTCGTGCCGGGCCGTGAGAAGATCATGGGCTCCCACATGCTTGAAACCTCTCCGTCCATTGGCACCATCGCCAAGCCGAAACTGGAGATTCATCCGCTCGGCATCGGCGGCAAGGCCGATCCGGTGCGTCTGGTCTTCACCGGCGCCCCGAAGAAGGATGCCGTGGTCGTGTCCATGTCTGATGTGCGCGAACGCTTCCGCCTGACCATGAACGTGGTCGACATCGTCGAGCCGGACGGTTCCCTCAAGGAGCTGCCGTGTGCCCGTGCCCTATGGGTTCCGCGTCCGAACCTGAAGACCTCCGCCGAGTGCTGGCTGCGCTCCGGTGCTTCGCACCACACCTGCATGACCACTTCCGTCGGCCGTGAGGCTTGGGAGGACTTCGCCCGCATTGCCGGCGTCGAGCTCGCCACCATTGACGAGAACACCACCGCTCGCGAATTCGAGCGTGACCTCGAGATCAGCGAGATGTACCACCGTCTCAACAATCGTCACTGAGTCGATGTGCCGTAAGCGTCGGCAGTCCGGGGCCACACCCAATCTACCGACACTTACGGCACTCTAGGCGGAGGTGCCTCAATCTACCGACACTGAGAGGCGCTGAGCGTCGGCAGGTTGGGCAAGTGTCGCAAACTACCGACGCTCAGACATACTCAGGCGTCGGTGGATTGAGCGGATTCCCAATCCACCGACGCCTACTGCATGTGCGGCTGGTGAACGCAGGCTTCAGCGCTTGCCGTTGTAAAGCTGCTGGTCGATCACATCGGCGAAGATGCGGTTCACCGCCGGGCGCACCACCTTCAGCGACGGCGTCAGGCACTTGTTTCCCTGCGTGAATTGCGTGTCCAGAACCACGAATTTGCGCACGGATTCGGCACGTGACACCGTGGAGTTCGCCTTATCCACATACTGCTGAATTTCATCATGCACGGCAGCGGTGGTGGCTACGCGATCCAGCGGCGTATCCGCCGACAGACCGACGGTCGGCAACCACGCCGCCAGCCCCTCCGGATCCAACGTAACCAGCGCCCCGATGAACGGACGATTGTCACCGACGACCACCGCATGCTCCACGATCGGGCACTTCGCGATCTCCTGTTCCATTGGAATGGGGGAGACATTCTTACCTCCGGCCGTAATGATGATGTCCTTCTTGCGGCCGGTGATCGTGATGCGCCCCTCATCGTCGATCGAGGCAAGGTCTCCGGTGCATAGCCACCCGTCCTCAGTGAACACTTCAGCGGTCTTATCGGGTAGATTGTGGTAGCCCAGAAAGACGTTCGGGCCCTTCACCTGCAGCTCGCCGTCCGTGGAAATGCGCACGGACGAACCCGGTGCCGGCTGGCCGACGGTGCCGATCACATTGTCGGTGACGCGGGTTGCGGCGAACGGTGCCGCGGTTTCCGTCATGCCGTAACCCTGAATCATCGGCAGGCCGATGCCGGCGAAGAAATGCGCCAACGATGCGTCCAGCGGAGCGCCGCCGCAGGCGACATAACGAATCCTCGGTCCCAAAGCGCCACGGACGGTGCGGTACACGGAGGCCTCATACGACAGGTGCTGCGCAGTCTGCTTCATGGTCGGCTTCTCGCCGGCCTGCTCCATGCGCGACCAATCGCGTGCGGCTTCGGCGGCTTTGAAGAACAGGCGACCCTTCCAGCCGGTGCCGGCCTTGCGGGAAGCGGCGTTGTAGACCTTCTCGAACACGCGTGGCACGCCCAGAAGATAGGTCGGTTCGAAAGAACGTACGTCCGGAAGCAGCGTCTTGGTATCCGGCAGATAGCCGACGACGCCGTCATCGGAGGCGATCGAACAATATTGGATGAAACGTGCGAAACAGTGTGCCAACGGCAGGAACAGCAGCAGGCGCGGATGGTCGTCAGTGATCATCTCATGCAGGGCCATGCTTGCGGCACGCGTGATCGCAACGAAATTGCGATGAGAGAGTTCCGCGCCCTTCGGAGCTCCGGTGGAACCGGACGTGTATACGATGGTCGCCAGATCGTCGGCCTTCACCGCACCCATGCGCGCGGAAAGCTCTTCATCGGATACGGCCACACCCATGCCTTCCAGCGCGCCCATGGCATTGGAATCAAGCATGAGAATATGCTTCAACGAAGGGCAGTGGTCGATGACTGAATCAAGACGGTCGAATCGTTCGCGATTGTCCGCGATGGCCAGTTTCACTTCGGAATCGTTGAGAATGCGCTCGGCCTGTGCTGCGGAATCGGTATCGTAGATCGGTACGCTGACGGCGCCGATGGCGGCAAGCGCAAAATCGAGCACGCCCCATTCGTAACGGGTGGTGGAGAAGATGGTCACCGCGTCACCCTGTTTGACTCCAAAGGCGATCAGGCCTTTCGCGGCGGCGACCACGGCCTGGCGGAATTCTCCTGTGGTTACATTCGCCCATCGGCCTGGGCCGATTTTGCGGGCGGCGATTATCGTGTCTTCGCCGGTGCGCTCAATGCGCTCCGTGAGCAGGGAGTAGATGGATTCGTCGTCGCGTACCTCAGCGGATGTGCCTGGAGTCGTGTACTCGGTGAGCATGAAGTGTTCTCTTTTCTCGCGGGAATCGGCCGCGTAGCGGTGCGGTACTGCCGCGTAATCCTCTGCACAAGGGAGGTTTACCCCTTGAAACGCCTTGCACATCATACGTGGTAACGATATGAGTCTGCATTGTGAGAAGCGACAAGAACACTTCGATTCACTTTGTATGAACTGACAAATGAATTGAAATCGTCAAACACGGTGTTGCAATCGCGTGACAATCGTTCTGAAAAAGGATTGACATGGCGCCGACGTAAATCTGAATAGGATGGGAGCCGTCGGCAAGGGGGTGTCGTCTGAACGGAATGCATCAGAATCTGCTGAAATGTTGTTGAATATCACCGTGTTATCCGTGTACACTCACGATTGACGCAATTACCCCTTGCGTCAAGGCTGCCTGCTCAATGGCGAACATCCAGCCTCTCTTGAGGCCGTGCGGGATTCCTGCCACTACCCCCTAACTTGCTGTCCCGCCGCCGTGCGAGCACTCCGTCTCGTCTCCCGGCATTGCGCCAATGTGATGGCACTGAAAAATAGCCATTCCCAAATTCATGAACTATGGAGAGTTTCGTAGAGTGCTCGCACGGCGGCGAGATAGCAAATTAGGGGGGTATGCGTGCCGGCGGTGACTGGCTCTAAGAAGAAGTCATTGTGCATTCGGCACGTGGTCTGTAGCCTGAGATGTGGATTTGCGTATGCCGCGTTTGCGGCGTGAGGCTTATGAAAGAGGCGCGATGTTCGATAGACGACTGTTCTCCATGGCTCCCGGCGTCGGTCGGTTGGTGGCGGCGAAAGTGCTATGCCAGTGGATAGGCCTGCTCGCGAACGTCGTCTTTGTTTTCACGTTAGCGCACATGCTTGAGTACCTGCTGCTCGGCACGGAGATCACCGTACTCAATGGTCGGCTCAGTGGCTTCGCCGCCCATGTGGGTACTTCGACGTTTGCCGCTGGACTGCCGGGAGAGGCGATTGCGGCCTATGCGATCGTCATCGTCTTCGCCATGGTGGTCCGTTTCCTCATGCTGCGTTCCGCAGCCTACTTCGGCACCGAGGCTGCCGAACGGGTCAAACTTGCATTGCGTGAAAAACTGTTCAATAAGATGCTTGCACTCGGCCCCTCGTATTCGCAACGTGTGGGCACCGCCGACGTGGTGCAGTCCGCCGGCGAGGGCGTCGAGCAGATTCAAAGTTTCTTCGAACTGTTCCTGCCCCAGTTGTTCTATGCCGTATTGGCGCCGATTACGTTGTTCCTTGTTGTGGCACCGATCAATGTGCCGACCGCTGTGACGTTGCTCATCTGCGCACCGCTCATCGTGTTGATCGTGGGACTGGTGGCGATGCGTGCCGCCCACGTATTCAAACAATATTGGGGCAAGTACACTGACATGGGCTCCGCATTCCTTGATAATCTGCAGGGGCTGGAAACATTGAAGACCTTCGACGCCGACGCCAGCGCTGCGCAGGAGATGGACGAAAAGGCCGAGCAATTCCGCGTGATGACCATGAATGTACTGCAGATTCAGCTGCGTTCGCTTACCGCGATGGATGTGGTCGCCTATGGTGGATCGGCAGCCGGCATCATCGTCGCAATCTGGCAATACATGGTTGGCGGACGGTATCCGGCCGGCATATACGATTGGCTGCCGAACTTTTTCCGTTTCGCCGACTTGGGATCGTTGCCGCTCGCCGGAGTGCTGATTGTGATCCTGCTGTCCGCCGACTTCTTCATTCCGTTGCGACAGTTGGGTTCCTTCTTCCACGTCGCCATGAACGGCATGACGTCCACAAAACGTATTTTCGCTTTGTTGGACGCGCCCGAGCCGACCCGCGGCACGGTCGGTCTACCCGTCTATGGCAATGGTGTCACCGTCGACTTCCGAGACGTCGCCTTCCGCTACGCCTCACCATCCAATCCGCCGCAATCGAAAAACGCCGCGCGCGGCACGGCCAAAGGTGGTGCCCTTCAAGGTGTCTCCCTCACCGCAACCCCCGGCAATCTAACCGTGATCGTAGGCCCTTCCGGTTCCGGCAAATCCACTGCGGCCAAGCTTCTCGCCGGCTCTCTAGTCGGGTATGAGGGCTCCATCGCTTTGTCTGGTTCGCCTTCGGCGATCTCGAACCCATCTGGCGGAGATGACGGGTCCATATGCGAATTGCGCGACTTGACCTGCGAATCATTGACAGGCAACGTCACCCTGGTCGGAGCCAACAGTCACCTGTTTGCCGGAACGTTGCGCGAGAATCTGCTTATGGCACGCCCCGACGCCACCGACGGCGACCTGTGGAGCGCCCTTGATGCGGCGCGAATCGCGGAATTCGTACGGGCCGATCCACGGGGTCTCGATCTACGCATCGACCAAGGCGCGGCGAACCTATCGGGCGGTCAACGTCAGCGCATCGCCATCGCTCGGGCGCTCCTGCGCGGTAGTGCCGTCTATGTGTTCGATGAGGCGACCAGTAGCGTCGACATGGAAAGCGAGACCTTGATCCTGCAGACGATTCGTGAACTTGCCGGCAGTGGCAGGACCGTCATCATGGTCACGCATCGCATGGCCAATGCGGTCGATGCGGATCAAGTGGCGGTGTTCGAAAACGGCAGAACCGTAGAAACCGGCACGCACGCCGAGCTCATGGCGGCCGACGGTGTGTATGCCAAGCTGTTTCGCGCTCAGGACAGTGTGGAACGAGTCGGAAAGCGAAATGAGGCGGGTTATGGAATGTCCGCTCAGGAGCCCCGGATGTCCGATTCCGCCGAATCTGACACGAACGAAACTGCGGAGGCGAACCCCGACCTCGCAAGTCGCGAGCCGCAAGTCCAGGTACCTTCCGCTAATGGTGCCATGTCCGATTGGCGGCTTGTGAGGCGACTTCTGCATGAGGTCGGCCCTCTGCGCAAATGCATGATCATCGCTTGCACCTGCGGCACACTTGGCCATCTCGCGGCCACTTTCCTACCGGTTTTCGGCGTGGCTGCGGCATTCGCTGCGATCAATCTGCCAATCTGGCATATGAATCTGACCGCTGCGATCGCGGCCATGATCGTCTGCGCGCTGATCCGTGGCGGTATGCGCTACGCCGAACAGTACATGAACCATAATGTGGCTTTCCGCCTGCTTGCGCTGTTCCGCACCAAGGCGTTCTCCGCATTGCGTCGCCTTGCGCCCGCCAAGCTCGCAGGCAAAGGCAAGGGCGACCTGATCGCGCTGGTCACCACCGACGTGGAATTGCTTGAGATTTTCTTCGCTCACACCATTTCTCCGGTCGTAATCGCCGTTGCGACCACCGTCATCTATGCCATCGCATTGCTTGCGCTGAGCCCGATCTTCGCCATCCTGCTGATTGTGGCTCATCTCATGGTCGGTGTCGTGCTGCCGAAACTGTTCGCGCTCGCAGTGCGCGGCCTGGGTTCCGGGATTCGCGGGGAATCTGCCGCACTTGATGATGAGATGCTTGATGACATGCGTGGTCTCGACGAGATCATCCGTTTTGGCCAGGGTGAATCGCGACTTGCCGGTATTGTTGCCCGCACTCGTTCCCTGTGGTCGCATCGTGCTCGTTTGAGTGCGTGCAATGGCGATTTTGCGGGACTTGGCGCGGTGCTGGTGATGTTGTTCACCGTGTTGGCAGTTTTCCTGGCGATGGTCATGCCGAATTTCGCGGCGTATGTCGGCCCGGATGCCGTCATGCCGATTGTCGTGCGACTGACCGTACCGCAGCTTGTCGCCGCGTTCGTGCTGGTTGCCAGTTCGTTTGGTCCGACGCTTGCGTTGAGCGCGCTGCCTGCGAACCTGACGCAGACTTTCGCTTCGGCGCGTCGCCTGTTCTCGTTGATGGACGAAGCTCCTGCCGTGGTCGAGACCGGCTCCGCGCATCCGGAATACCATGGCATGACTGTACGTGACGTAACGTTCGGATATGGGTTGGCGGATTCCTCGACTCCCGTTCTCTCACACGTTTCGCTTGACGTGCCGGAGCATGGAATTCTTGGCGTTCAAGGCCCGTCCGGTCGAGGCAAGTCCACGTTGCTCAAGTTGCTCATGCGCTACTGGGATCCGCAGTCCGGCGTGGTCGAATTGTCTGGAATGCCGCTGCCTCGGGTCGATGCCGGCTGGCGTCGGCGGGTGCAGACCATGATGAGTCAGGAGACGTATCTGTTCGACGGCACGATTCGTGAGAATCTGATGATCGCACTGCCTCAGGGAGTGTGCGGAGACGATTCCGCCACCGGCAAGCCGTCCGTCGGTTCCGATGCCGACCGTGCGAATGCCGAATCCGAATCCGGCACAGGTGCCGTCGCTGACTCCGGACCGCAAGACGGTGCGGGTCTTGACCGCGTGCTTCGCGACGCGCTTGACAGGGCCTCCGCACTCGAATTGGTCGATTCGCTTCCGCAAGGTCTTGACACTCCGGTCGGCGAGCTTGGTGGCCGGCTGTCTGAGGGGGAGCGTCAGCGTATCGGACTCGCGCGCATGTTCCTTCGTCATGCCGATCTGGTGTTGTTCGACGAGCCGACCAGCCGTCTCGACGCCTATAACGAATCGGTGATCCTGCAGTCGATCAACGGTCTTGCGGAGCAGGGGAGCATGGTCGTACTCGTTTCGCATCGTGATTCCACCATGCGTATCGCCGATGCGATCGTGCACATGTAGGCGTCCGCAATGTGGTCGTATGGCAACCGTTGATTATTCGTTTTTCTGATATCGTGCGTAACCGACGATTCGAAAGTGTGATCGGCGGGTGAGGCAAGAAAATCGGGCGATATCGTATGATTGTCACCTGAATCGAAATCGCAGGGAATGGCGAGATGGTGAAAATGAGGTCAAAATTTAGTGAAACCAACTTTTTGAACCACTGTGATATTCAGTTTATGTAATTTGTTAATTACAAATCGTTAGTATCTGTATCGGGAGTAAGACTACCGACGAAAGGCTGGCGATGGCCAACAACAGAAATGAACTGAATAAGAATCTGGCGCAGATGCTCAAGGGCGGCGTGATCATGGACGTCACCACTCCGGAGCAGGCGAGGATCGCGCAGGATGCCGGCGCGTGCGCGGTGATGGCGCTCGAGCGCATCCCGGCTGACATCCGCGCCGCCGGTGGCGTCTCCCGCATGAGCGATCCGGCCATGATCAAAGGCATTCAGGAAGCCGTGTCCATTCCGGTCATGGCCAAGGTGCGCATCGGCCACATCGCCGAGGCGCGCATTCTGCAGGCCATCGAAATCGACTATATCGACGAATCCGAAGTGCTCAGCCCGGCCGACGACGTGTATCACATCGATAAGAATCAGTTCGATGTGCCATTCGTGTGCGGTGCGAAGAATCTGGGTGAAGCGTTGCGGCGTATCGCCGAGGGTGCATCCATGATCCGTACCAAGGGCGAACCGGGCACGGGCGACGTCATCCAGGCCGTACGCCATATGCGCACCATGAACAAGCAGATTCGCGAGCTCGTCTCCCTGCGCGACGACGAGGTGTACGAGGCGGCCAAGCAGCTGGCCGTGCCGTATGACCTGGCCAAGTATGTGCATGACAACGGCCGCCTGCCGGTCGTCAACTTCGCCGCCGGCGGTGTCGCGACCCCGGCTGACGCGGCCCTCATGATGGAGCTCGGCGCGGAAGGTGTGTTCGTGGGCTCCGGCATCTTCAAGTCCGGCGACCCGGCCAAGCGCGCCGCCGCCATCGTGCAGGCCACCGCCAACTGGCAGGATGCCGACCTGCTTGCGCGCCTGTCCGAGAATCTCGGCGAGGCCATGGTCGGCATCAATGAGGACGAGATCGAGACCATCATGGCCGCCAGGGGTGAGTGATTTCTCGCCCTTATCGTTTTGACATGTCGTTCTGACGGGGCGCATGCCGGCCTCGTCGTTCCGGATGGGTGCGCCCATCATGCTGAACAAACGCGGCGAGCCGGGAATCATAGGATTCTCGGCTCCCGCTTGCCGTCGCATAAGGAGATCCGATGGTTGTAGCCGTTGAGTATATCGCAAAGGAAGAGTCGGCCGATGTGGCCGCAGGTGCCGAATCCGCCCGTCACGGCGTGACCGGCATTCTCGCAGTGCAGGGTGCATTCGCCGAGCATGCCGCCATGCTGGACCGTCTTGGCGCCCCGTGGAAGCTGCTGCGTGCCGTCGAGGATTTCGATGACTCCATCGACCGTGTAATCCTGCCGGGTGGTGAAAGCACCACGCAGGGCAAGCTTTTGCGGTCGACCGGTCTGTTTGATCCGATTGCGGCGCATATCGCCGCGGGCAAGCCGGTGTTCGGCACCTGCGCAGGCATGATTCTGCTGGCGCGACGGCTGGATAATGATTCGAACGTCTACTTCGGTGCGCTTGACGCCATCGTGCGCCGTAACGCTTATGGGCGTCAGCTCGGTTCCTTTGCCGCCACTGCCGACTTTGGCTCCGTTTCCGGCGAAGATGCCGTCGTGGTCGCACCGGGCGAGCATGTTCCCCAAGGCGTCTCGTCCGATGTCATACTCAAGGATGTTCCGCTGGTGTTCATCCGTGGGCCGTTCGTGGCCGAAGTCGGTTCGGCGGCGACGGTCGAGACCGAGGTGAACGGCAATGTGGTCGGCCTGCGTCAAGGCAACATGCTCGCCACGGCCTTCCATCCCGAGCTTACCGACGATACCCGCATTCACGAGCTTTTCCTGAGTTTGTAGCGAAACCGACCGTATGCTTGGGCCTTCACTTCCGGTTGCTCGATCGGGGTGAGGGCTTGCATACGGAGGATTGCCGGGGTTGATTTCAGATGGAGGGGAAATCTTCGGATTGATGCCCCCTAATATTTAACTTCGGATTTATCCCTGGTGCACGCTCTGCCGGCGAATCGGTTTTTAGGGGATTGTGCGCTGTCGGACGCGCCGTGTTGGAATGATGTTTCCTTGATTGATGAATTCTAAGTATGAGAGCTTGCTTAGGGTGGGGCTGAAATCTTCGGTCGGTCAGGTGCTCGAGGATACGACTGTAGGAAAGTCGTCTGTCGCGAAGTGATTGCGAAACGCCTGGAAAATCAAGAGTCAATCGATTGACTAACGGATATCGGAAAGGGGATGTTCGACTGGATTTGACATGTTGATACAGCTGTGTATCATAAGAGTCAATGATACACAGCTGTATCAGGAAGGAAACAGAGTCAAACAGAGGCAATCCCAAGGCTGTCCGTGAGAGGGCGTACCGACTGTCATCATCATTGGTACAGCGGTATATCAAAACGGGCGGCAGAGTGGGATGAGGCTCCTGATCGTATCGGACGAAGACGGTCTGATGCTGGCTCTCGAAGGAGGAAACATGCGTAACTCTCAGAAGGTTCTTGCGGCTCTGACCGCGGTGATGACCCTCACCGGTCTGGCCGCTTGCGGCAATGCAAACGCCAGCAATGGCAACGCCGGTGACGCCGACAAGGCGGAACTCGTGTTCTGGGGCTGGGATACCGGCCATACCATGAGCGACCTCATCAAAGACTTCCAGAAGGCAAATCCCGGCATTACCGTGAAGTTCAACAACACCGGCACCGCATCTGACACGCAGACCGCACTGAGCAATGCCATCGCGGCGGGGAAGGGCGCCCCCGACGTGGTCATGCTCGAGGACCCGACCGTCACGCAATTTGCGGTAACCGGAGATTTGGCGGATCTGAGCCAATTCGATGCCGATAAGCTCGCCGACGATTTCTCCGCCGGTCCATGGAACAAGCTGCAGTACGGCGGCAAGCCGTACGCGCTGCCAATCGATTCCGGTCCGGAAATGTTCTTCTATAACGATGCGGTATTCAAGAAGGCCGGTGTCGATGGCACTCAAATCAAGACCTGGGACGACTACTACGAGGCGGCCAAGAAGGTCAGGGCCATCGGCTCCTACATGACCAACAATTCCGGCTCCAGCATGGAATACCAGCCCTTCACCGCGCAAGCCTGGCAGGCCGGCGCCCAGCCTTGGAAGGTCGACGGCGAAAACCTCACCATTGACATGACCAAGGATTCCGGCATGAAGAAGTACATCGAGTTCCAGCAGAAGCTCATCGACGAAGACCTTATCGACACCAAGACCGCCAACTGGTCCGACGACTGGAACCGTGAGCTCAACGACGGCACCATCGCCTCGCTGACCATCGGAGGCTGGATGCCGATCAATCTTATGAACGGCGCTCCTGACCAGGCCGGCAACTGGCGCGTGGCCCAGCTGCCGCAGTGGGAGGAAGGCGAAGAGGCCTCCGCCGAGGATGGTGGCTCTGCGCTCGCCGTCGTCTCCCAGTCCAAGCAGCAGGCCGCCGCCTACAAGTTCGTGGAATACCTGACCCACGGCGAGGGCGCCAAGACCATGGCCGACACCGGTACTTTCCCGAGCCTCAAGAGCATTCTCACCTCCGAGGACTTCACCGACCCGACCACCGAGGCCAACAAGAAGGTCAACGATTACTTCGGCGGCCAGAATGTGAACGAGGTGCTTTCCGAAGCCGCCCAGCGTAAGGTCTCCGAGTTCTCCTACCTACCGTACAATCCGTTTGCGCAGTCATCTTTCGGCGATCAGATTTCCAAGGCGTACAACAAGGAGATCACCTTGAAGGAAGCCTTCGCCAACTACGGCAAGGCGCTCGCGGAACATGGCACCCAGCAGGGCTACACCGTCACCAATAAGGGTTGAGTTCCGGTCCGGTATTTGCCGGCCGTCCATACTTCCAACCGCATAACCAAGCACAGGGTAAGGCAAGGCGGGGAGACGTCCCGTGCGGATCCTCGCCTTCCGTATGCCCGAATCGCAACCATCTGCGATTGAACGGCCGACGAAGCGGTTGGCGTCAGCAGTTGCAGCGCAACAGAAAGAAGCAATCATGACCCAAGCAACAGCAAACGTTCCGACGCAGTTGCATACACCTCCCGACCAGGTCCGTGTCAATAGGCATCATGCGGATTGGCGTGGTTGGAAGTTCATGTGGCCGTTCGCGTTGGTGTTCGTGTTCGTGTTCGTCATCCCGATCATGTACGCGGTGTACATCAGTTTCTTCCAGAACAGGATGATCGGGGGCACGCGGTTCGTGGGATTCGACAATTACGTCCGTCTGCTGCACGACCGGCAGTTCTGGAGCGCGGTGGGCCGGGTGGCGCTGTTCACGGTGGTGCAGGTGCCGGTCATGCTGTTCCTGGCCGCGGCGATGGCGTTGGCCCTGGATTCCATGAAATTGCACGGCACCAGGTTCTTCCGTATCTCCACGTTCCTGCCGTACGCGGTGCCGGCCGTGGTCTCCACGCTGATCTGGGGGTTCATGTACGGCGCGAAGTACGGGCTGGTGGGCTCGTTCAACGGCTTCTTCGGCACGCATCTGGACGTGCTGGCCCCGGGCGTGCTGCTCGCCTCGATCGGCAACATCGTGACCTGGGAGTTCACGGGCTACAACATGCTGATCTTCTACAGTTCGCTGTCCACGATCCCGCATTCGCTGTACGAGGCCGCGTCGATCGACGGCGCGAGCGAATGGCAGATCGTCAGGTCCATCAAGCTGCCCGAGCTGCGCGGCAGCCTGGCGATCACGGTGATCTTCTCGATCATCGGCTCGTTCCAGCTGTTCAACGAGCCGAGCATCATGCAGAACATGGTGCCGGGCAACGCGATCGGCACGTACTACACGCCGAACATGTACGCGTACAACCTGAGCTTCGCGGGCAACCAGAGCAACTACGCGGCCGCCCTGGCGATCACGATGGCGGTGATCACGATGGCGATCGCGTACGCGGTGCAGCTCAGGAGCATGAAAGAGCAGATGAGGTAGGCGCGCGGGCGCGTCGCCTCACGGGCAAGAGGATTCAAGGAGCATCAAGATGAGCAATGCAAGCAGCGCCGCCGCGGCGGGTCCGAAGGGGCGGGAGAAGGCCGCCAGGAAGGCGGAGAGGGAACGCCGCAGGCGTGTGGCCAGGGACGAGAGGGCGGAGCGGGCGAGGGCCGCGAGGTCGGGGTTCGCGAACGTCGCGAATCCCAGGCGCAGCGCCCTGCTGACCCTGGTATGCGCGGTCTTCGCCGTCTACTGCCTGTTCCCGTTCTTCTATCTGCTGGTCAACGCGACCAAGACGCAGGCGGACTTCACGTCGACCTTCGGTCTGGGGTTCGGCAAGACGTTCGCCCTGTGGGACAACGTCGTCACCGTGTTCACCTATGACGGCGGGATCTTCGGACGCTGGTTCCTCAACACCGTCCTGTACGTGGTGGCCGGCGCGGGAGGGGCCACGCTGCTGGCGATCATGGGCGGCTACGGTCTGGCGAAGTTCCGTTTCCCGGGGCGCAGGGCCGTGTTCGTGGTGGTCATCGGCGCGATCAGCGTGCCGGGCATCGCGTTGGCGGTGCCGCAGTTCCTGCTGTTCGCCAAGCTGAACCTGACGAACACGCCGTGGGCCATGGTCATCCCGAGCCTGGTGTCCACGTTCGGCCTGTACCTGATGTGGATCTTCTCGGACCAGGCCGTGCCGACCGAGCTGCTCGAGGCGGCGCGCGTGGACGGGGCGGGCGAGTTCCGTACGTTCTTCCAGGTGTCGCTGCCCTTGCTGGCGCCGGGCATCGTGACCACGGCCCTGTTCGCGATCGTGGCGACGTGGAACAACTATTTCCTGCCGTTGATCATGCTCAAGGATTCGGATTGGTATCCGCTCACGATCGGGTTGAACCAGTGGAAGGACCAGGCCTCCACGGCGGGCGGGCAGGCGATCCAGAACCTGGTGATCACGGGTTCGTTGGTCACGATCGTGCCGTTGGTGATCGCGTTCCTGTGTTTGCAGAGGTATTGGCAGTCCGGCCTGTCCGCCGGCGCAGTCAAGGAATGAGCTGGGGCGGGCCGCGCCTGGCGGAGACGTGGCTCGCCATGCTGTGCGAAATATCGATTTAGAAAGCGTTGCTACACCGTTGTATCATGTGGGATATCAAAGAATCGGAAGCGGCAAACGCATCTTTCAGGAGGCTTAAATGACGACAAGAAGAACCTTTTCTTGGCCGAGACTGCTGACTCGCAATGGCGGTGGCATAGCGTTCGGTGGCGACTATAATCCTGACCAATGGTCTGAGGAAATCTGGGACGACGACATCCGCCTGATGAAGCAGGCCGGTGTCAACACCGTGGCCCTGGCGATTTTTAGCTGGGATCGCATCCAGCCTACCGAGGATCGCTGGAACTTCGGCTGGCTCGACCGCATCATCGACAAGCTCGGCAAAGCGGGCATCGCGGTCGATCTTGCTTCCGCCACCGCCACCGCTCCGCTTTGGCTGTACGAAAGCCATCCGGAGGTCCTTCCGCGAGACAAATACGGCCATCAGGTCAACGCCGGCTCGCGTCAGTCGTGGAGCCCGACCAGCCCGGTATTCAAAACATATGCGCTTACCATGTGTCGTAAACTCGCCGAACGCTATGGCGACAATCCATATGTGACGGCTTGGCACATGGGCAACGAATATGGCTGGAACAACCGCGAAGACTACTCCGACAACGCCCTGGCCGCCTTCCGCAAGTGGTGTGAGCGCAAATACGGCACCATCGACGCGCTCAACGCGGCTTGGGGCACCACCTTCTGGGGGCAGGAGATGAACGGCTTCGACGAAGTGCTCATCCCGCGCTTCATGGGCACCGACAGCATGGTCAATCCCGGACAGAAACTGGATTTCGAGCGATTCGGCAACGATATGCTGCTCGACTTCTACAAGGCCGAGCGTGACGCCATCGCCGAAATCTGCCCCGACAAGCCATTCACCACGAACTTCATGGTCTCCACCGACCAGTGCTGCATGGACTATGCCGATTGGGCCGAAGAAGTGGATTTCGTCTCCAACGATCATTACTTCCATGAAGGCGAATCGCATCTTGACGAACTCGCCTGCTCTGACGCGCTCATGGATTCGTTGGCGCTCGGCAAGCCATGGTATGTGATGGAACACTCCACCTCGGCGGTACAGTGGAAGCCGCTCAATATCCGCAAACGTAAGGGTGAAATCGTGCGCGACTCCCTTGCGCACGTGGCCATGGGCGCCGACGCCATCAACTTTTTCCAATGGCGGGCTTCCGCATTCGGATCGGAGGCCTTCCACTCCGCCATGCTGCCACACGCCGGTGAAGACACCAGGGTGTTCCGTCAGGTGTGCGAACTCGGGTCGGTGCTCAAGGATTTGAGCGCCGCAGGCATGCAGGGAAGCACGCTCGAACGTTCCGATACGGCGATTCTGTTCAGTGCCGAATCCGAATGGGCCACACGCAGTGAAACCCTGCCGAGCATGAAACTCAACCATTGGCATGACGTGCGTGACTGGTATCGCGCGTTTCTGGACGCAGGGCAGCGGGCCGACGTAGTGCCGCTCAAGTACGATTGGAGCGCATATTCCGTGGTGGTGCTGCCGAGCGTGCTGATGCTGAGCGCCGCCGATACGCAACGGCTTGCCGACTTTACGGCCGCCGGCGGTCAGGTGGTGATTGGCTATGCGACCGGCCTGATCGACGAGCATTTCCACACTTGGCTCGGCGGATATCCGGGTGCCGGTAATGGTTTGCTCCGCAAGATGCTTGGCATCCGTGGCGAAGAGTTCAACATTCTCGGATGCGAAGCGGAAGGTGAGCCATGTGAAATCGAATTGGGAGGCGGCATGGACGGTGCCGTGACCCGCCTGTGGCAGAACGATGTGAACGTGGAAGGCCCTGACACCGAAGTGCTCGCCACCTATTCGGGAAAGTCCGCGGACGAATGGGAATTGGACGGCACCGCCGCCATCACCCGTAACTCGTACGGTGCCGGCGCCGCCTATTTTGTGGGCTGCGACCTGAACGTGGCCGATCTGACCAGGTTCGTCCGCGCCAATCTCACTACTTCAGGTGGCGAAGACGATCCCCGATACGGCGACGTACTGCATACCGTGCGTAAATCCGCTGATGCGACCTTCGACTTCTACATGCCCCGCGGCAAGCAGGAGGTTACATTGCGTGGCATCGAAGGCGAACCGATCTGCCAATTCCACAGCGAGGCTGGTCCGGAAGGGCCGGGTTCCTACGTCATTCATCGCAATGGCATGCTGATTACCAGACGATAATCGAAATCAGTCGGCACGCCGGCATGATTCGAGGGCATCTCGCTTACATGTGGTGGATTACCGGTTTCTTTCGTCTTTATCCGTCCTATATATGGCAGGTGAATCGTGAATCTCGGAATCCGAGCCTTATCATGGCAACGGTAATATCTCGGTTTTCGTTGAATACCTGCTATACATAAGCCAGAAAACTGCGGAAGAACCGATACATCTGCCACATATAGGCCAAAAGGCAGGCAAGGAGCCCTGATATGAGCGAAACGAAGCAGGACAAGAAGCGCATCACACTGCGCGATGTGGCCGAAGAAGCCGGCGTTTCGCTGAAAACCGCCTCCAACGTGATCAACAACAGCGGTCGCATGACCGAAAGCACGCGAGAGAAAGTGCAAGGGGTTATCGATCGGCTTGGCTATCGTGTGAACGTGGCCGCCCGTAATCTCAATCGTGGCAATACGGGGTTCATTACGCTCGCCGTGCCAAGCCTCACCGCGCCATACCTGGCCGAATTAGCCAATCGCGTGATTGACGCGGCGCGACTGCACGACTACTCCGTTTACGTCACCACTTATGCGGAAGGCTCTGCCAGTGGCGCTCGTGCACTGCTCGAAGGCTTCAACACCACTGTGTCGGATGGCATGATTCTGTCCATTTCCGAAGTGGAGGATCTGTCTCCGGAAGATCTTGATGTTGACTATCCGCTTGTCTGTGTCGGTGCGCGGGACACGCATGGTAAGGCCGATCATGTGACTCCCGACGATGTGCAGGAAGCCAGGCAGGCGACGGAATACCTGTTCGACCGCGGTGCGATTCGAATTGCCGTGGTAGGTGCCAGAACCGCGCCTGAGGATCTGGATGGTTTGCACGATGCGGTGGAGGGCAATGCTCAGTTGCGTATGCGCGGCGTACTCGAGGCATGCGATGCGCGCGGCGTTGCCTTTGACTCGCGTCTGCTCGGCAACACCGGCCACGACTGGACCATCGGCTCCGGTGCCCGTGTGACGCAGTGGCTCATCGACTCCGGTGTGCCGTTTGATGGCATTGTCGCTTTCAATGATCAGCTGGCGTTGGGTGCCTTGTTCACTTTGGCGGCCAACGGTATCAGCGTGCCCGATCAGGTGCAGGTGATCGGTTTTGACAACATCGAAGAAGCCGCTTATTTCCAGCCACCGCTCACCACCATGGATTCCTGCCTTGATTGGACCGCCCCCACTGCGGTCAGTCGCATTATCGACCGCATCAACGGGCGTCATCTTGAGCCGGAACTGATCACCACCCAGTCGCGTGTTATTGCACGCGCCACCACCCGAGCATAAGGGTTGGTGATCGAAAGACTTCCATTCTTTGTGGTTCCTTCTGGGCCGGTGTGGTTCGATCTGGCCTAGGCCTGGTCCGGTGTTGTTCGATCCAGTTTGGTTTGGTTAGGTTAGGTCCGGCCTTGCTTGATTTGTCCTAGTTTGGTCTGTTCTGGTCCGGTCTGGCCTTGTCTGGTCCGTTTCGGTTCCGTTCTGGTTCTGTCCGTCCTGCCAGCCACACACACCACAACCAAAGACACGTCCGTCAATCCAACAGTTCGACGACATCGCGTATCAGTCCGTCAGAAAAATAAGGGGAATTTCAAGCAACATCAAATCCCAATAATTCACATACTTATGCACAGTCAGAAGAGGCGGCATCGACTTATCCACAGCGACACGCTGAATATGCGTCCTTCGACCACAACCCTCGAATCGGCTGGACGGCGTACCATTCCTTGCCATAGCGTCGAAACATGAACGGCAACGAAACATACAAACCGATGCAACGAATCGCGCTTTCGCAGATGCAGCGGCAAGCGCTACGTGACTGCAAGGCCATTGGGGTGCAGCATCCCGTCAGTCACGAGACGGCACTCGCAATATGGGGTATTGAGCAACCTTCCGGCAGTGGCTATCGACGCTCACGAACCGCGCGGACTGATCATGCCGAGATTGCAGGAGGGCCTGCCTACGGATACCCTGAATCTCCGTCTTCTGATTATGGCTATGCAGAAGATTATGCATCCACCGAAAAGTGGAATGATTCGACCAACACCGTGTCGGATAATTCGTTGATACATGTTGTGCTGAACAATCGCAACGATCGCAGAGCGCGTAAGCATGTTCGCATGCATGTGTGGAAAGGGCTGAACGGCAAACATGTGCTGATGATTGACGGGGTGCGAGTGCTGGCACCCGCGCCGACATGGGCGTTGATGGCGGGCCCATTGGATGTCGGAGAGTTGACCATACTCGCGGAATCGATGATCCGACACCGTCGATTGACGTTGGACGAGTTGCGGAAGTTTGTATCCACAGCCCAAATTCCGTACCGTAGCAAGTGTATGGACGCGCTTTCGCTGGTGCGGCAAGGATCGGATTCACCTAAAGAGACCGAGATGCGATTGGTGCTGGAACGGTACGGTTTGCCACCAATGAAGGTCAATTACACTGTCTCGGATGTACTGTTCGGCAACGGTGCCATGACAACGCTCGATCTGGCAGATCCGTCTCGCAAGCTTGGCTTGGAATATGACGGCGACCATCATCGCACGGACAGACGGCAGTGGAGGCGTGACCAGAACAAGCGCATGCGCCTTACTTCCGCCGGTTGGGTGGTTCTGGTGATTACGCAGTTGGATCTTTCGGATGAATTGCATCGTGCGGCGTTCGCCATGAATGTGGCACATGCATTGTCGAATATTGATGGACGACCGATCGTCGTGAATACGCCGATACCGTGGAGCGAGCTTGCGCGTCGGCGGCGAAAGATGGTTCGGCCGCGTCGGCGTGCGAAAAGGCGTTGATGGAGACGGCGGATTCGGTGACGTTCCATAAATGTGTGTGCCGGCATATGGTGTTCCGCGGGTTGTGGTGTGTGGCTGGCGGGCCGCCAGCGGATCCAGCGGATCCGACGGATTCGGCGGGATCCCTCCGTGCGCGGCGGAAGGAGACCGGAGCTCGGGAGCCGTGCACGACCCGCCATCCGGCCGTCCCCGGGGAATCGTGCGTCCGGACGGGACCGGCAGACACCCCCGTACGGTCCGGTGCGGGACGCCCGGCCGGCGGGATGCGCCCCGGATGGCGGTCCGAGGGGCGGGCGGCCGCGCACGATCCGGGGAAAGGGCCCCTGCCGCGGGTCGTGCGCGGCGCACGGGACCCGGGGCGGCAGCGTGCCTGGCGGAGGGGCCCGGGACCGGGCATGCGGTCCGGATGAGTCGGGCGGCGTACGGGGCTAATCTGGGAAATGCCACGGGAACCGGACCGGACAGAACCAGAACGGAACCGAACCGGACCAGACAAGGCCAGAACGGACCAGAACCGAACCACAAAGAACGGAAGGAACCACAATGACGGAACCACAGGAACGGCACGTTCCGACGATCACGCTGAGCGATGGCAATAAGATTCCACAGGTCGGCCTCGGCGTGCTACGCATCGATGATGAAGGCGTGACGCCGGTCGTCGAAAGCGCCATTGCGGCCGGATACCGCCATATCGACGGCGCCGCCGGATACAACAACGAGGCTGGCGTGGGCCGTGCGCTCGCGAACACCGGCTACGACACCGGCAGCAAGCGCGAAACAATCTGGGTCACCACCAAACTGCGTGATTCCGAGCAGGGCTATGATTCCGCACGCAAGGCCTTCGACCGTCAGCTCGGTCTGTTGCAACTCGAGTATGTCGACATGTATATGCTGCATTGGCCGACCCCGTTCGACTGGCGCAGCGGCGAAACGTGGAAGGCCTTCGTCGAGTTCCGTGCGGAAGGTCGCGTGAAGACGCTTGGCGTGTGTAACTTCCTTCCGGAGCATCTTGACCGACTTCATGATGAGACCGGCGAATATCCGGCAGTCAACCAGATCGAACTGCATCCCACTTGGCAGCAGCGGGAGGTCGTCGCATACTGCAAGGAGCATGGCATTGCGGTCGAAGCGTATTCGCCAATGGCGCGCGGTGCCGATCTGAACGCCGGAAACGGTGCGATCGAACGTATCGCGGAAGCTCATCATGTAAGTCCTGCACAGGTGATTCTGCGCTGGCACATCGAAAATGGCACCATTATCATCCCCAAGTCGGTGCATGCGCAACGTCAGCGGGAGAACCTTGACCTGTTCGGTTTTGCGCTGACCCAGGAGGAGCATGCGGTCATCGATGCGCTTGATGGTCCGACCCGTGCCGGTCACGATCCGCTGACGTTCACTTACGCCTGATTCGCAATCGTCTGCAGTTCGCTGCAATGTACCGAAGATTCGGTTGTACCGAAGATTCGACGGTCGGCCGCCCATAAAACGGCTTGCTTACTGATGAGATTCTGCCTATGACCCACATGAGCTATGAGTCATGACTCATGACCCATGCGTCTATGATTAAGGATTCCCATGCCACGACGACGTAATGCCACGCACTTTCGCAAGAAGCGTTTCAACGCGGAAGGACCGGTCGAACGCATACTGTGCCTACTGGTGATTGCCGCGGTGGTTGGCATCACCATCGGCCTGATTCTGCCGAAAACCAGTCCGACCGTCGGTGAGATCACCGGTGAGTATACGGCGACTGGCACCGCTGCGGAAACGCTGGAATGGCTTACGGTCGACGATAACCCCAGCGAGGCCGGTTATGATCGTACCGCGTTCGGCTATCGTCAGACGGACGCGGATGGCAATGGTTGCGACGTACGTGAGGATGTGCTGGCCCGCGATCTGACGGACGTGCGGTACCAGAGTGCCGGCGGCTGCAAAGTGCAATCCGGTACGCTCAACGACCCGTACACGGGTAAGACCATTCATTTCCGGCGTGGGCGCGATACGTCCAGCGCCGTGCAGATCGACCATGTGGTGGCGCTTGAGAATGCGTGGCAATCCGGTGCGCGCGAATGGAGCAGGGCCAAACGTTACGAATACGGCAACGACATGTACAATCTGCTGGCGGTCGATGGTCCGGCCAATCAGGAGAAGGGTTCCGCGTCGGCCGCCTATTGGCTGCCCACGAACGGCGACTACCGTTGCGATTACGTCGCGCGTCAGATCGGCGTGAAAGACAAGTACGGTCTGACCGTGACCACCAAGGAGAAGCGGGCCATGCTGTCGGTGCTCCACGGCTGCCCCGCACAGTCCATTCCGGAAAGCTGAAATTACAGGCCGAGGTAACATAATCGCGCTATAACGTTGCTCGTTAATCGCCAGTCACAGGGAAGGGCACGGAAAGGCCATGGGCAAGGAACGTCGCGGACACGCATTGGCGGGCATTCTCGGGCCGGCTTTCGTGGCGGCCGTAGCCTATGTGGATCCGGGTAATGTGGCCGCCAACATCACTTCCGGCGCACGATATGGCTATCTGCTGGTTTGGGTGCTCGTAATCGCCAACTGCATGAGCGTACTGATTCAATACCAATCCGCCAAGCTGGGCATCGTCACCGGCAAGAGCCTGCCGGAAATCCTTGGCGAGCGCATGGGCGACGGCGGTCGGTTCATGTTCTTCATGCAGGCCGAGGTCATCGCCATCGCCACCGATTTGGCCGAGGTGATCGGCGGTGCCATCGCCCTCAATCTGCTGTTCGGCCTGCCGCTGTTTCTTGGCGGGTGCATTATCGGCGTGGTTTCCACGATTCTGCTGATTTTCCAGAAGGGTGCCACGCATCGCATGTTCGAGAAACTCATCATCGCATTGCTGCTGGTGATTACGTTCGGCTTCATCGCGGGACTGTTCATAGCGCCGCCGGATCCGAAGGCGGTGGCGGCCGGTCTGATTCCACGTTTCAAAGGTTCCGCAACGGTGTTGATGGCCACTTCCATGCTGGGTGCCACCGTCATGCCGCATGCCATCTACTTGCATTCCACGCTGGTGAACGACCATTATGCGCCCGGTCAACGCAAGCCGACCGTCCGTCAACTGTTGCACGGCAGTAAGATCGATGTGTTTTGGGCGCTGCTGTTGGCCGGTTCCGTGAATCTGTCGTTGTTGATTCTGGCTGCGAATTCGTTGTACGGCATGACCGGCACGGACACGATCGAAGGTGCGCAGCATGCGATCGCGAGTGTGTTGGGGCCGGTCGTCGGCACGATTTTCTCCATAGGATTGCTGGCCTCCAGTCTGAGCTCCACGTCCGTCGGCACGTACGCGGGTTCCGAGATCATGCACGGATTGCTGCGGATCAAGGCACCGATGTGGGCCTGCCGAATCGTTACGCTGGTGCCGGCGCTGATTGTGCTGTGGTTTGCCGGCAATCCGACCGAAGCGCTGATCGTCGGGCAGGTGGTGCTGTCGATCGGCATCCCGTTCGCAATCATTCCGCTCATGCGCTACACGCACGACAGGGATCTTATGGGCGAATATGCGGACGGTCCGTTCAAGCATGCGCTCAACATCGCCGTCGCTGCGCTGATCGTCGCACTCAACGTTCTTCTGATCTTCCTCACTCTCCTCGGCAAGGTCTGAACCAGCCTTTGGCCGGGGGCGCAATGCCCGGCCGTAGGCATAGAATTCTGGAGTCATTTATGACGTGGCAGAGGTGATGCATGAACAATGGTATGAAGGAAACATCGCAGGCGCTCGCACGTGAAGAGGCTTATGCCAACGGCCATCTGACGCATGCGGCATTCGTTTCCATCGCGATTCTGACGTTCATCACTTTCGTCGGCAACTTCACGCAGCTGCAATTGAGCGCCGCTCTGCCGACCATTGTGACCGATTTCGGCATTTCCGTTACGACCGGACAGTGGCTGACGTCGATTTTCCAGCTCGTCATGGGCGTGATGGTTCCGCTTACGGCATATTTGACCCGCCGTTTTTCGACCCGTCAGATCGTGCTCGCTTCGATGATCGTCTTCACTGCCGGATCCGTGTTCGCCTGGCTGGGCTCCACCTTTGCATTGGTGCTGATCGGCCGCCTGTTGGAGGCGGTCGGCACCGGTGTGATGTGGCCGGTGCTGCAGATTACCGTCTTTTCGATCTACCCATTGTCTCACCGCGGCATGGCCATGGGCACCGTGGGCATGGCCATGAGCGTCGCCCCGGCCATCGGCCCTACCTTGGGCGGTGTGCAGACCGATTTGAACGGTTGGCGCTCGATTTTCTTCACTCTGACGATCATCGGCGTGATTTCACTGTTTCTGGCATTCTTCGGACTACGTAACTTCGGCGTGCACGACCCTTCCGCCAAAGCCGATTTCTTCTCCGTCGGACTGTCGATCTTCGGTTTCGGCGGGCTGATGTTTGGCTTCACGAACATCGAATCGTACGCATATACGCATCCTATGGTCTGGCTGCCGATGCTGATCGGCATCATCGGCATCATCTGGTTCGTCGCCCGCCAGATTCATGGCGCTCGCCGGTATGCCGCCGCCCGGCCTGAAGATGGTCGTCGGACGGTTCAGCCGCCGCTGCTCAATCTGGGTGTGCTCAGGAACCGCAGTTTCATGGGCGGTACGGTTACTGCGGCCTTGTCGTTCTTCGCATTCAGTTCGATTATGGTGATTATGCCGCTCTATATTCAAAATTGCCGCGGCTATTCCGCCACGATCAGCGGTCTGGTGATGTTGCCCGGCGCTCTCGGGCAGTGCATTTCGCAGTTTTTCGGAGGCAAGGCGCTCGATAGATTCGGTGCCCGGCCGGTTGCTCTGATCGGCACGATCACATTGTGTTTCGGTACGGTCATGATGAGTTTGATTTCCATGACGTCTTGGATTTGGTGGGTGTCGATCTGGCAGTTCGTGCGTCAGATCGGCATGGGATTCGTGCTCATGCCGATTACTACATGGTCGCTTAATTGTCTGCGGCCGCAGGAGGTGAGTGCCGGTTCGGCCGTGACGAATACCGTGCGTCAGATTGCCGGTGCGGTCGGTGCTCCGGTACTGGTGATTCTGATGGAAACGTTTACGTCGTTGCGTTGGGCCGCCATCGGAGGTGCGAAAGGCACGTATGCCGTCGCCAATGTGTTCGGCATTCAGTGGGCTCTGCGCATCAGTGCCGGCATTTGCTTCATCATGGTGCTGATGGTGTTCTTCGGGGTGCGTGGACGCGGCGCCGGCACCACACGCGAAGCCGTTCAGCGCGCCTTGGCCCGCATCTCACATTAAAGTCTGAGGGCCTCTTTGGCCGTGGCCGCAACCGTGGCCAAAGCCGTACGGAAGCCGGCAAGCCCGACTCGCGTACGGCCGTCACTCCTCGTCGTTCGGCTTGTACTCCAACACGCTCAGCGCCACAACGCCCCGGCTGGTATGAACGAACACGTTCGCACGCCCGCCGACGGCCTCCACGCCTTCGACCAGATGCGAGATCGGTTCGGAATCCAGTACCGGAAGCACCTGTGCCACGCCTTCCGTGTCGATTACGCGCAGCGTATCATCCAGATAGCCGGAGGCCAGCATCTCGTCGACCGCGTGCTCGAATTCGGTCAGTTCGTCGATTTCGCGCTTTGCGGCCTCGTTCGCTGCCACTTCAACGGCTTCGGCCACTTTTTTGTTGAGCTTGTCTTCTTCGCTCATCATGTGTCCTTTCGTGGAACCCCTGCCGTACGCCCCGTCTGTCGTAGGCGGTCACGGCTTGTTACGTAGTGCGTGGCAGTGTATCGAAACCACACTGCCGAACCGTTTCGCACTGCAAGATATGTCCATATAGTGATTTGACGGTGATGGTGGAAGCCTTCCGTCCCGAGCCCTCACGATGGCGGTTCGGCGAAGGCAGGGACTGCGCTAAAATATCTATTTATAGGGTATGGCGGCCCTGGAGCCGGCATAAGGAACCGAAACACGCACTGCAAGAGGTCAGCGTATGCATATCATGTTCGTCTGTACGGGCAACATCTGCCGTTCGCCTATGGGTGAGCTGTTGCTGACGAAATATCTGACCGGTACCACGGTACGCGTCTCCAGTGCCGGCACCCGCGGTCTGCCGATGCATCAGATTGATCCATCCAGCGCGCGTCTGATGGATAGCGTGGGCATTGAATCCAGCGGATTCCGCTCCCGTCGCCTCACACGTCAGATGGCGGACGAGGCCGACCTGATCCTGTGTTTTGAAAAGAGTCAGCGCAAGGACATCGTGGCCTTGGCGCCGGCCGCCGTACGGTATACGTTCCTGTTAAGCGATTTCGCGAACATGTGCGAATACTGCGCCCGTAACGGCATGATCAAAGGTCTGACCATTCAGGAGCGTCTGCAGTCGGTGATCAGGTCCTCTTCAATGATTCGACCGATGTTGCCGGCTCCGCACGATATCGACGATCCGCACGGTCGTACTTTCGACAAGTTCCGTACGGCTGCGAACCAGACCAACGGAGTCATTCGTACGATGCTGAAAAGCATGCGCAAGCATTACGCCGTGGAGCCGGCTCCCATTCGCTCGCAGATCGTCGCCTGAAGACACCTTCAGACCCGGTCCGGCATCATTGGGAGGTGAACCAGATGGAATTCAGTTCACCGGCCCGCATGGCTCTCGCATACACGATCACGCCTCGATCGGGTTTGACCGCCGCCCGCGCGCCCCGAAGCAACGATGTCGAGTCGATGTCGATCGTCGGGCCGAGCCATCCGGGAATGATATCGGGCAGCAATCGTCCCATTTTCATTTCCGAGATGAGATCACGCGCCTTGTCGCTGTCCAGCCAGTATTCGAAGACGCCATACCATTGGATCACCATTCTGTTGATTCCCCGCGCGAGGGTTCGTGAAGAACCTTCGGATGCGTAATACCGCAACGATAGGGAGCCGTCCGGGTGAAGTATGGCCTGCCCCTCGCTCAGCAGCATGTTCATCAGCCTGATCTGGGAGGATACGATTTTCAGGTCACGGTCCGAATATCCGGCCCGTTTGGCCGAGACGGCATCGAAGACCAGCTTGTTCTTGCCTCCCTGCCTGAGGAATCTGTTCATGCCGGACATGGTGGGAGGAACGGTGTCTATCGGGGCTGCGGATGCCCATGCGGCAATCGGAGAAAAAACCAGTGGCGTAAAAAATGCAGCAGAGAATATTGCCATACATGCCCTACTCAAGTCCATTGAAATCCTTATCCTCTTGCGCAGGCCGCATCAGCACCCCACGTAATAAGGCATGCTATGGCTCGATGCCGGTGTCTGCAAGGAGTTGACAAGCCGCATAATCCCCCTATACGTACCCTATCCATCGGGGAGGTGTACGGCGTGAAGCATTGTCCGTCGACGGGCCTTCGGCAACCTGTGTGCCATGGACGGCACGTCGTCGGGGACGACCGGCTTCGTCGCTGCATGCCATGACGATGCTGAGGAAAGGAAACTGCCGGGGTTCCACGAAGGATAAGAGGGGAGAGGCGTGGAACCCCGGCAGTTTCGGAAAGGATATGGCCTGCGCGGACAGAGAGAAAGATAAAATCCGAACAGGCCAATAGCCCCTATGCTCCGTTACTTGCTTTCGCAAGCAAGAATCATGTTACGCGTCTGTGCGGCGTCTTCGTTGGAGTCCCCCTATGACGTACCTTCGGATAATCGTTGTCCCGATTGGCGTTTTCCGCTGAGATAGGGTGGATGAAGGATGGCATGACGGCTTGTCCATGATGATGGATGCCCCCGACTGCCGGTGATGGTCGCGTTCGGCGGTATCATGGCGTTTCAAAGGGCTGGCCGGCGTCGAAGGAAAGCGGGGGATGGTGTCTGATCGTCAGCATGATGAGGAACGGCTTCCCGTTCGTCAGTTGTGTGTCCGTCTGTACATTCTCATCGTTTTCGTGATTTATCTGGACGCTACGAGATGGCATTTGGCGACCGGGGTGTGGAGAGTGGTCGAAGATGTCGTGCTGGCGTTGTGCCTGTTCCTCATCGCCATGTCGGTGCCGTTGAGCGAACGGTGTCGCACCATGATCGATTCGGTCGGACGGAAGGTGAACGACGGGCCGAAACATACCCTAGACGCACCCGAAAAATAATGGTGATGCATGCGCCGATAACGAAATGGCATGATACCGTCGCCGGATAGCGAAGGGGACGGGATTCCGTGGACTTTTACCATGAGGATAATCGGTCGGTTGAGCGATAGCCGACCATTGAGCAAAAAGATCTCATAGGAAAGACCTCGGCACAATGCGAAGAATGACGAAATGGATGAGTGCGGTCCTGTCGTTTGGCCTATGCCTATTCGTGGGATTCACCCAAACCGCGGCCCAGGCCGCTGAGCTGCCCGGTGCGACCGTTGCCGATTCAGGCGGAACGACGTCGATGCGGGAGGTCATGGCGGCGACGGGTTCGAGTCTGGTCATACCGGGTGTTGTGCTGGTGTCGTTGGTGGTCGTGGCGGCGATTGCGGGAGGTGTCTCGCTGTTCATGCGTCGACGCGGTGGCAAGTAACGCCTATCCGCCTCCATTCACGTGAGAGGGCCTTCAGAATGCTTGTGTTGAAGGCCCTCTTCTTGTTTTCTCATAGGAAAGGAAATCATGACGTTCATCTCACGAGCGGGACGCTATGTACTCAGAAAACGAATACGGACCTTGGTTCTGCTGGTCATCCTGACCATAGTGTCCGCAAGCATGCTTGCCACGATTGCCGTATCGCAAGCGGCGAAGCATGAAGCCGAGCAAATCGAGAAGCAGGCGGTCGTCGGTTTTGTGCTGGCCAACAATCCTCAGAACAATTCGGGAACGCCGCGCGGAGCCGGCACGGTGAAACCGGCCGACGTGCAGCGCATCGCGAAACTGCCTGGAATCGCTTCGTATGTCGTTCGTCAGAACGTCACCGCCGATCTGACGGATGCCGATGCGATGAAGCTGCCTGAAGGTGACGATTACGACAAGACGAAGGAGCAGCGATTCGGCAATGCCGTGAATCTTGAGGGTACGAATGATTCGGCCAAGCTCAATGCCTTCGCCTCGCATGCGCTCAGCATTGCGCAGGGACGCCATCTGAAGGCTTCCGACAAGCACATGTCGATGATTCACGAGGATCTCGCCAAAGCCAATAACCTCAAGGTGGGCGATACGCTCACCCTCAGGGCCAATCCGTATGATGCCGACAACGAATCCGGCTCCACGGCAAGCGTCACCACCACGATTGCGGGCATTTTCAAGGGCGACAGCAACAGGAAGGTGGCCACCAGGGCCGAGCTGACCTCCAACACCGTATACACGGATCTGAAGACCACGCGTGAGTTGTACCAGTACAAGCCCGATAAGGAGATCTACCAGGACGCCACCTTCACCCTCGCCAAAGGCGTTGATGTGGAAAAGACCATGAACGACGCGAAGAAGCTGCCGGTGGATTGGAAGAACTATCAGATCACCCGCAACGACCAGTACACGGCCGGCATGCTGAGTGCGGCTCAGGGCGTGCGCTCCATGATGCGCGGCACCCTGATCGGCGTGCTCATCTTCGCGGCCCTCGTACTGTGTCTGGTGCTGCTGCTGTGGATGAATGACCGCCGCCGGGAAATGGGCGTGCTGGTATCCATCGGCGTGGGCAAGCCCTCCATGGTCGCCCAATATGTCAGCGAGATGATTTTGGTCGGCATACCGTCCCTGGCGCTTGGCTGGCTGTGTGCGCGAGGGGTGGCGCAATGGCTCGGTTCGTCCACGCTTCGTTCGGTCAATGCCTCCGCCGCCCGCGAACTGAGCAGCATGGGGCAGGCCGGCGGCAATCTCGAATCCAATATGGCGACTCGCTCGTTGAGCACGCTTGCGGTATCGGTCGATGCGGGCGCCATCCTTCCCGTCTCCCTCGGGCTCTTGGGCGTGGTGTTGGTGTGCGTGCTCGTCTCCTGCATGCCGATGCTGTACAAGTCGCCGCGTGACCTGCTGGGGATGCAGCGATGACGAGTGTGAATGTGTGGAGCCGTGCCGTGCTGGCCATCGTGCGCAAGCCGATCCGCAGCGGACTCATCGGCCTGTTGATGCTGTTGGTCTTCACCGGTCTGGTGGCGCAGGCCGGAGTTTCGGCGGCCTTGCAGGATGTGGCCGATCGCATCGGCGGAAGCATGGGCATCGGTTTTGCGGTCGAGGCGCGCGAAGATCCCATCAGCACGAAGGAGGCCGACCGATTCGCTCATCTCGATGGCGTGAAAAAGGCCGCATATGAGACCAAGACCTTTGCGGAACTGGATGGCGCCCAGCCTGTCGTTCCCCAACAGGGGCCTCGTCTGGACGTTGGCGTGGCCGCACAGGTCAGCGTATTGGGGTCCACGGATTCCTCGTTGTCCACGGAATTCCAGAGTAGACTGTACCGGCTCGAACAGGGAAAGCACATCTCCGGTGATGGCGATGGTGTACTGGTGCATCGGGATTTCGCGCAGCGGAACGGATTGTCGGTCGGCTCGACGTTCACGTTGAAGCAAGGCGATCATGACTCCACCGTGCGCGTATCCGGAATATTTTCCGGCAAAACGCAGCCGCAAAGTCCCATGCCGTCGGACTCCTCGGAGAATCTGCTGTATGCGGGGATGAACGTGGCTTCCAAACTGACCGGTGAACCGCGGATCGATACGGTACGGTGCCTGTCGGCCAGCGCGCAAAGCCTGCCTGACACGATACGGAAGGCCAAGGAGCTGGCCGGGACGAAATATGACGTCACGGATAATTCGTCCCGTTTCTCCGGCGTACTGCAGGCTGTGAATACGGTGCGTAATCTGGTACGTCTGATCCTGGCGGTCGTCTGCCTGGTCGGCGTTCTGGTGCTGGGCATGGTGCTGGTCTTCTGGGTGCGTTCCCGCATCCATGAGATAGGTGTCTTTCTGGCCATCGGCATCGGCAAGGCCCGGATCGTCGGGCAGTTCGTGATCGAAACCTGCCTGATGGCGTTGGTTGCGGCCTTGTGCTCGCTTGGTACCGGCGCTTTGCTATCGGGGTTCGTGTCGTCCATGCTGCTGGCCAATGCGGATGATGCCTCCCTCTCGTCGTTGCAGGTGGATGCTTTGCCGCCTGCTCAGACATCGCTCATATTGCTGCTTGGCTGCGGGGTCATCGCGATCGCCTTGGTGGTGTCGCTCGCCTCGGTGCTGGCACGTTCTCCCAAGTCCATTCTTTCCTCCATGAGTTAGGAGTAACAATCATGTCGGTTTGTCTACAGTTGGATCATGTCGATTACATGTACGGCGCGGCCAAGATACGCGTTCTGTCGGATGTCAGCGCGGATTTCGAGGCCGGTAAGATGTATGCGATAACCGGACCGTCCGGCGCGGGCAAGTCCACCCTGTTGTCGTTGTTGGCAGGGTTGGATTCCCCGTCGAAGGGCGTGGTCCGTTTCGAAGGCGGGAACATCGCCGAGACGGGGTATTCGAAGCATCGCCGTGAGCATGTGTCCTTGGTGTTCCAGGACCACAATCTGATCGACTATCTCACGCCGGTGGAGAACCTACGTTTGGTCAATCCCAAGGCCGATCTGAAGATCCTTGAGGATCTGGGTCTCACCCGTGAGGAAGCGAAGCGCAACATCATGCACCTATCGGGTGGTCAGCGTCAACGTGTCGCGGTCGGCCGCGCCTTGGTCTCCCCGGGTTCCGTGATTCTGGCCGATGAGCCGACCGGTAGCCTGGACCCGAAGACGACGGGTGATGTGATCACGCTGTTGCGTGATGCCGCGCACCAGTTGGGCAAGTGCGTCATCGTGGTCACGCATTCCGAGCGTGTGGCCGATGCCGCCGATATCGTGCTGAATCTGAAGCGTAAAAAGCTGACCCGATCGTAAGCCCCCGAAATATCATGGCAGCCACCCGTTATGCTCTCAGCATGATGGGTGGTGTGTCGTATTTGGCGTCCACTCGTTTCAAGGGTACGTAAGGGGATTGAGGAGTACCGGTTTGCTTATAGGGGGAGAGGCTTCCCCGTTCTGCGGATTTCCTGCCCGAACAGAGTATAGTGAGGCAAATTATCGAAAGGAATGCAAGCATCTGAAGGTCTGCGACGACGCAAGACCGTGCGGAAGAACTCAAGGTCGGCATATGCCGATGCAAGAACGGATACGGGGAATACCATATGCGGAACAATAAGAAGTTTACGGATCAGGAGATCGAGGAACTCGAGTCCCTGGCGGTTGTGGAACATGCGACCACGAGCCGTATCACCTACTCGCATGCGTTTCAGGTGTACTGCATGTACCAATATGTGCATGGCACACGGCCGAGCGTCATCTTTTCCAATGCGGGACTTCCTTCGCGCTTGATCGGGCCGAAGCGCATCGAACGGTGCATCAGCAGGTGGAAGAGCAACCCCCAGCTCATGGCCGAGGTCCGACAGCTCGATGAAGAGGGACGAAAGCCCGCCATGCGTGATGAGATCATCCTTTCGAGTCTGTCCGAAATACAGGAGCTCAATAGAACGATTATCACGTTGCAGGAGCGCATCCGCAAGATGATCGCTCATCTACGTTAGGAATGATGGGGTATGACCAACGTCGAATTCACGCTGGAAGAGGTCTGCTACCTCGAATCGCTGCCGGCGATTGCCCATGTGACAAGCAAACGGATCACCTACGCCCATGAATTCCAGGTCTACTGCATGTACTGGTACATGCGCGGATTGCGCCCCTATCAGATTTTCTCCAGTGTGGGGATGCCGCTTGAACTAATCGGTGCGAAGCGCATCGAACGGTGCATCAGCAGGTGGAGCGGCGACCGGAAACTGATGGATGAGGCGGCGGAATATGCGCTGTCCGGTGAGAAGCCTCATGTGGTCGGTGAGATGCCGGAGGAGACCGGCATCGCCTTCAATCAGGCGAGAATGCAGAAGTACAGTGCCGAGATCATCGAAGCGCAGCGGCATATCGACGATCTGGTATCCCAGCTCAAGATGCGTTACGGCACCCAGCTCATCAAGGATGAACAGATCTGGAGACAGGCCGATTCCGGAAGCTGAATGATGGCATTCGCCAAGTAAACGCAACGAGAGGAGTAGTCATGAGGAAGATGGTCAAGATAGTCCATGGTGCGAATCGTGAGACGGAGATGAGTCGTGCGAACAAGCCGGTGATGTATCTGGATTTTGATGGCGTTCTGAACGCGTTCCCCAACACGGGAATCGTCAATTATTCCGATGTCGGGCATGTGGAGTTGGTTCCCGATCCGGACGGGTACCGTACGGACCTGTATTCGGCGAAAAGGGCGTTCCCGCTGGACAAGACGGCGGTCATAGATTTCGGGCGGCGCGGTTTCCATGAACTGCATTGGTCCGATGAACTGGCCGGCAAACTGTATGCCTTGGCGAGGGGTGGAATGCTGGATCTGCGTTGGCTGTCCACTTGGCAGCCGTATACGGAGATGCTCGGCGATCGCTTGGGGTGGGACGATTCCGTGGTATCCAGCGTGTTCTGGCATGATCCCAACACCCATGAAGGTAGGGTCATGCAGAAGCTTGACCTGATCATGAACGAGATCATCAAGCAGCGTGAACGTGTCGAACGGGGATATGATGCTCACGCGATCATCTGGGTGGATGATGGTGCGATCAATAATCGCACCATTACTGCGCTCATCCATACGCAATTGGCGTCGCCGCTATTGTTGATCTCACCGGATGCCCGCATCGGCATTTCACGTCGTCAACTGGAGCTGATCTATACTTTCGTCAACCGTCCCCCGTCGACGCCCTGTGTCATCTACTCATGCCCGTGGGATGAGAAGGGGCACGTCATAGGGAACGGTGAAGACGATTCCGATGATGCGATGGAATGATGTGATGGACTAGACGAGTCCGTTGCTGCGGCCGCATGCATCGGCGCTTTCGGGGATCGTTGCCGCGGGTGTTGTTTCCAGCAACGTATGCAGGCTGACGGCATGCGCATTCGGATGGATGACCGTTTCGGGCGAGGCCAGGGCGGCTATCAGATCATGAGATCTTGACGGTCGTTCGTGGTTGCGTTCCGGCGCGACAGCTTTCGTGTCGGGATGGTTGGGGCGCGTAGTGGGAAGCAGCAGCACATGCTCGGCTTCGCTGATCAGTCTGGCCTGGACCGTGCCCACGCATCGCGGATCGAATACGCCGTCGTGTTCATCCGTTCCTGCCAACAGCAGCTGTTCGTCGTCGCATAGTCTGGAGGCGAAGCCTTCGGGGTCGGTCACGGAGGCAATCGTCGCCGCATCCACGGGGCGCGCGGTGCCGCCCAGCAGTGAACATTCCAGCAGATATTGCGCGACCGGTGCTCCTTCGATGCCGATCGGCAGGGTGATGAGGAACATGTCGGCCCGGTTGCATAGATGGCCGAGGGCGGCGACAAGATCCCGTTTGACCGAACAGGTCGGGCAGCAGGCTTCCATGGGGAAGGTCGTGCAGTCGCCTTCGCTTAACTGACCCAGACCGCCCGGTCGGCGGATGGTGCGGGTCATGCTGAAGCCCGTTTCGGCGGTGTCGTCGGTGGTGAAGTCGTATGTCACGCAGCAGACCGACGGGCATGAGTCCGCCAACGAGAATGATGTGGCGTCCAACGCCAATCGGTGTACGCCGGTCAGCAATACTACGGAGATCGCCTCCTTATCCGTTTCGGCGTTTCCCAATGATGGCAATACTGGATGCTGCATATTCAGGCTCTTTCCACAATCCTTTTATTGATAATGATTATCATTATGATATAGTTACCGACATGTCCAAACATTGTCAAGTTCTCGGCACGCGCGCCCACGTCGGCAACGCGGTGTCGCATTCACATAGAAAAACCCGCCGCACCTTCAGCCCGAACCTGCAAAGGAAGCGTTATTACGTACCGTCGCTTGGACGCACGGTCACCCTGACGCTCACGCCGAAAGGCATGAAAACCATCGACAGGCAGGGCATCGAAGCAGTGGCGGCGCGACTCATCGAATCCGGTGAGATCGGCCATCTCAAATAGAAAGAGGACAACAACCGTATGGCAAAGACCACGGAAATCAGACCGGTTATCACCCTGCGATCCACGGCAGGCACTGGATCCACCTACACCACCACCAAAAACCGTCGTAACAATCCTGACCGACTCGAGCTCATGAAATTCGATCCCGTAATCAGGAAACGCGTGATGTTTCGGGAGGTCCGCTGACGTGGCGAAGACCGGCAACATCGCAAAACAACGCCAGCGTGAAGCCATCGTGGCGAAATACGCGGAACGCCGCGCACGATACAAGAAGGATTCCGTCAATATGCGGCTGAGTGAAGAGGAGCGGGCGGAGGCGATGCGTCGATTGCATGCGCTTCCCCGCGATGCAAGCCCCGTCAGACTGCGCAATCGCGATGCGATCGACGGGCGTCCTCGGGCGTTCATCCGAGCATTCGGCCTGTCGCGGATCAATCTGCGCAACAAGGCGCATGCGGGCGAGCTGCCCGGAGTCGTCAAATCCAGCTGGTGACCGGACGCTTCGGACGATTCGCCGGCGAACATACGGCAAGCGAACGCCAGCAAAACACAGCAAACGACACCTATGGAAAGGAATGACCGATGAAAGTCAGGGCTTCGATACGCTCATTGGCTCGCAAAAAAGGATCGATGATCGTGCGACGCCGCGGTCACCTCTACGTCATCAACAAGAAGAATCCGCGGTGGAAGGGCAGGCAAGGCTGATGGCGACACCGAAAAACAGGACATCCCGCTCCCGCACACGTTCCAGACGCGCGCATTGGAAAACCGAAGCGCCGCAATTGGCCACCGTCACCACGCCCGACGGGCGCACGGTCCAGGTGCCCTCGAACCTTGCGGCCGCGGCACGTCGCGGATACATGCATGTCGATTGAAGGCATCACACAGATTGTCACCTATATATAAGGAATAGATAGAAAGAGAAGAGCATGACCGAGAACAATCTCAGCCAGCCCGAAAGCAAAAATCCGGAGAATACGGCATCCGAACCGTCCGCAGATGCATCCGATACCATGGCCGTGACGAAAGCGAGCACGGATGCCATCGGCAGGAAGGGTATCATCGCCATCATCGTAGCGTTTATCGTGGGCGCCTTGGTTTCCGGACTCGTCGTCGGCGGATTCGCGTTCCTCAATGCAAAAAACGGCAGGAACGCCTCCGCTGCATCTCACGGTTCGACCTCCACGGTCAGCGACGCCAACGATTCGTGCAGCACCACGTTCACCGTGGTCGCCTCCGTCAACCAGTGGGGTGCGCTCGCCCAGGAGCTTGGCGGCAAATGCGCGCAGGTCACATCCTTGATTAATTCCACCTCCGTGGAGCCGCATGATTATGAGCCTACGCCAGCCGATCTGGCCAAGCTGTCCAAGGCCGACATCGTGGTGATCAACGGAGCCGGCTACGACGGTTGGGCCGAGAAGGCGCAGCTCGACAAGAGCAAGCAGACCATCGTCAATGTGGGTGATCTCATGGGTATCACCGCCACCGAGGAGCATGAGCATGAGGACGGCGATGGCGAGTCCGGCCACCACCATCATCACGGTTCCACGAACCCTCACCTGTGGTTCAGCCCCGAAGCCGTACTCAAAGCCGCGACCGCCATTACGGACGCCTACACCGCTAAGGCCGGTGAAGGCACCGATACCGCGGCCACCGCACAGCGTCATTCGAATGCCTGGAATGCGGACTATGCCGAATTCGTCGCCATGGTCAACAAGGCTCGTGCCGCCGGCGTGAAGCGCTCGTATGTGGCCACCGAATCGATCATCAGCTACCTGCTCGACTATCTTGGCGCTACCGACAAGACGCCGGAATCCTATACGAATGCCATGAACAGCGAAGGTGAGCCTTCCGCCGCCGATCTCAAATCCACCCTCGACATCGTTTCCGGATCCGACGTGGATCTGCTGGTCGTCAACCCGCAGGAGATGGACGGTTTCGCCGAAAAACTCAACGATGCCGCCAAGAGCAGCAACAAGACGATCATCTCCGCCACCGAACAGCTGCCCGAGAACCAGGACACGTTGCTGGGCTGGCTCACGACCATCGCCAAGCAGGCGCTGGCCAACGACACCACTAACGGCTGGTTCCTCACCCAGGATGTCGCCAACCGTTCGATGGCCGACTATGAGGGGGAGTGGCAATCCGTCTACCCGTATCTGAAGGACGGCAGCCTCAAGAAGGTCATGGAAGCCAAGGCCAAGAAGGGCACCATGAGCGCCGAAGAGTATACGAAGTACTATGACGCAGGCTACAAGACCGATGTGGAGCGCATCACCATCAAGGGCGACCAGATCACCTTCACCCGAAATGGCAAGGACACCACCGCCACCTACAAGTACGACGGATACAAGATCCTCGACTACAAGAAGGGCAATCGTGGCGTGCGCTACCTGTTCTCCGCAGTCGGTGACGTGCCTGACGGCACCCCCAAGGTCGTGCAGTTCTCCGACCATGGCATCGCCCCGGGCAAGGCCGCGCATTTCCACATCTTCGCGGGCGATTCGCAGGAGGAGACCCTCAAGGAGATGGACAACTGGCCGACGTATTATCCGTCCAGCCTGAACAAGGACCAGATTGTCGAGGAGATGCTGGCCCACTGATGCCGGTTTGCTGATCGGTTTGGGGTCCATGCCGCGCTAATGCGTTGGCTCCCGTGAACCATGACGGGAGCCAACACATCGCGCGGTGCGGATAAAAACTAACGATGCTCCACCCGTGGCAAGGTGATGTGCTTCGTTTTCATTGTCATCGAGTGGAGGAGCATTAATCCTTAGGAGTGACGGTAAACGACAAGCCATATATACATCCTTTCTGCACCCGAAAAAATGAGATTCAATGTATGGAGACAAAGCAATGCTGACTATCAGCATTCTTTCAGGATAGGGGAGGGCATCTTATGAACTTTTACCATGAAAGTGTGTGGCCGATCTCCTTTGGAAACCGGCCCCTTGAATGAAAAATAGCAACGATCAAGGATTTTCCAATGAGAAGAGCAGAAAAATGGATGAGCATAATTCTATCGCTCGTCCTATGCGTGTTCATGGGATTCACACAGGCAGTGGCACAAGCCGCGCCTGAGGGGAATGCCGTGAAAGTTGATTTCACAAATTTTGAGATTCAGAATACTGATCACAAAAAAGCCAATGAAATATACCATTCGTCAGCATTTCTGCTGTCGATGGATTGGGACGCCAGTTCCTACGGCATCAACTTACATGAGGGCGATTACTTTGACGTCACATTGCCTGACACATTTAAATTTCCCAATGGCGTGACTGCCCAGGATTTTGATCTCCTCGATCCGAACGGTAACGTGGTAGCCAAGGCGCATGTGACTCCGGGATTTGACGAGAATGGTGGTACTGTTCGTGCCACTTTCACTAAAACAGTGGAAAACAAGTACAATGTAAAAGGCACCATGTATCTGGTTGCCAAATTCAACACTGAAAAAGTTGCCCTTAACAAAAAGAATACTTTTACCGTTCAGATAGGTTCGACTTCTAAAACTGATTCAGTTACAGTCGTAGGTCCTCATGAAATTGAACATGAGGTTCTCAATAAATGGGCTGGTAAAGTGGACGGGAAACCCGGTAACGCACAATGGTATGCGCGTATCAACCATATGAAGTCCACCCTTCACAATGTCGTAATATCCGATACTCTGGATGATCCGACTCAACACTACATTCTTGGAAGTTTCGAGTTGCAGAAGGTCATTTTCAACAAGTATGGCGACGTTTCTAGCGTTCTTGAAACGGTGAATATCGATTCTAAACTTACCATCAGTGGTAACTCCTTCACCTTGAACCTGGGCGATGTGAATGGCGATCAATACCACCTCACATACCAATCGACCTACACGTCAGGTAAAACATTGAAGAATAAGCTGATGTTGACCTCCAACGAAGAGACGAAGTGGTATGAGTTCGCTTATCGTTCAGCTGAATCGGGCGGCACCGGCGATGGAGACTTAGCGAACAAAATTAAGCTCGTCAAGGTTGAAGAAGGCAATGAGAACGTCAAGCTTGCCAACGCGGTATTCACCGTTACCAAACCTGATGGTAGTACTTTCGAACTGACTACCGGTGCAGACGGTACCGTCGTTTCCGGAATCCTTGAACAGGGCACCTATAAGGTTAAAGAAAAGGTTGCCCCTACTGGTTACAAGCTGAATGATGAGGAATACACGCTCACAGTTACCTCCTCCAAGGATGGTGCCATTCAGACAGTGACCGACAAGCCTATCACCACTAAAGTCAAGGTCTCTAAGAAGTGGGTTGGCCCTAAGGGCAGCCCAGTGACTGTACATCTGCTGGCTGATGGTGTGGACACCGGCAAGTCTCTGGTGTTAAATGAGGACAGTGGTTGGAAGGGTACTTTTACGGACCTGCGTGAGTACAATGCCAACGGTCAAAAGATTTCCTACACCGTTTCAGAGGATTCGGTTGATGGTTATAAGGGTGAGGTCACTGGTGATATGAAGTGTGGCTTCACGTTGACCAACACGAATGTGCAGACCACGCGTGTGGCCGGTACGAAGACCTGGGATGATGACGGCGACCGTGACGGCGTGCGTCCGGGTTGGATCAGGGTCAACCTGTTGCGTGACGGCGTGAAGGTCGATTCCGTCCAGGTGTCGGCCGGTTCGGATGGTTCGTGGGCGTATGCGTTCGAGAACCTGCCCAAGTTCGATTACGGCGATGGCCATCTGTATGACTACACGGTCAGCGAGGACGCGGTCAAGAACTATTCGACCAAGATCAATGGTTTTTGATCTGACCAATTCGTATACGCCTGGCAAGACCTCGGTGTCCGTGTCCAAGGTCTGGAAGGATGCGAACGACAAGGAGCATACGCGTCCGAAGTCGGTGAAGGTGCAGCTGTATGCGGATGGTGCGGTTCAGGGTGCTCCGGTGGAGTTGTCCGAGTCGAATCATTGGTCGTATACGTGGTCCGGCCTGTATGTGAAGAAGGGCGGCAAGGCGATTTCCTACACGGTCAAGGAAGTCGGCACGGTTGATGGTTATAAGGGTGAGGTCACTGGTGATATGACATCAGGCTTTACTGTGACCAACACCATCGTACCGACCCCGAATAAGCCTGTGAAAAAGACTGTGGCAGCGACGGGTTCAAGCTTGGTCGCACCGAGTGTCATGTTGGCGGCACTTGTTGCGCTGGCAGTACTTGCAGGAGGTATCGCATACTTCATGAGGCGACGCGAAAATAAGTAATCTGATTGTTTTTACCTTCCTGTAAGGGGAAAGCTGTCAGATGACAGATCGCACCTTTGATTGTTAGACAAAAAACGGTCTAACAATCAAAGGTGCGATTTATTTTCTCATTGAACACAAACAAGCTACCCGAACCCGGGCACGACGGTCGAAAGGCTAGATGCACGCGCCTCAACGGCAGCCATTCTTGTAAAACGTGGCGGTATGCCACCTAAAAACCGTGTAAAACGTTACGGAAAACCACCCAAAAACCATGTAAAACGTTACAGAAAACGTGGCAGTTGATATACTGGTTGACACGGATTCCGTTACTGTAGTCGAGTTTTGCGAGGTGGAGTGATGCTGAAACGCAAGGCGTGGGAACGTCTGGAGCACTGGAAGCGGACCGATGCGCGGAAAGCGTTGATGATTACCGGTGCCAGGCAGATCGGTAAGACGACGTTGGTTCGTGAGTTCGCTAAACATCACTACAGGCGTTTTGCCGAGTTGAATTTTCTGGAAGATCCCAGAGCCGCATCGGTGTTCGACGGATCTCTGAGTGCGGATGCCGTTATCTCCAACCTCACTGCGTATCTGCAGACCCAACTGGAGCCAGGGCATACATTGATTCTGTTGGATGAAATCCAAGAATGCCCATCGGCGCGTACCGCCATCAAGTTCCTGGTGGAGGACGGTCGTTTTGACTATGTGGAAACGGGCTCTTTGTTGGGCGTGAAGAATAAGCAAGTGGCTTCTTACCCGGTGGGATTTGAAGAGCAACTGCGCATGTATCCATTGGACTTCGAAGAATTCTGCTTGGCCAATGGTGTGCAGGAATCGACCATTGATATGCTTCGAGACCGCTTCAACGGGAACGAACCCGTCAGCGATTCGGTGCATGACACCATGATGCGTCTGTTCCAGGCGTATGTTGTAGTGGGTGGCATGCCTGACGTGGTTCAAAGGTATGTGGATACTCACGATATCGCGCAGGTAATCGCCTTGCAGTCCGACCTGTTGGCCTTGTATCGTCTTGACATCGCTAAATATGCGGATGATAAGGACAGGACGAAGATTCGGTCGATTTTTGATGCCATTCCTTCCCAACTCGATGACAAGAATCGTCGATTCGTGCTTGCGGATCTTTCTAAAAATGCTCGGCAGAATCGTTATGCCAGTAGCTTCCTATGGTTGGCGGATGCTGGTGTGGCCTTGCCCTGTTACAACGTCAAGGAGCCGGTTCCGCCATTGGAAGGCAACGGCAATCACAGCCTGTTCAAACTGTTTCTCAGTGATACCGGTCTGCTATGTACGGCATCCATGGGCGGCATCCAATATGATCTACTGCAGGGAAACCTTGACGTGAATATGGGCGCAATCATGGAGAATGTCGTGGCCCAGGAGCTACGTGCGCATGGTTTCGACCTGTATTATTTCAATACGAATCGTCTTGGCGAGGTCGATTTCATGGTACAGAGTGGCAGAATCGTGTTGCCTGTCGAAGTGAAGTCAGGCAATGATTGGACAAAGCACAAAGTGCTGGATAATGTGCTTGCGGTTGATGATTGGGCGTTGAACAAAGCATATGTGCTGTGCAAAGGCAACGTTCGGCAGGATGGTCGGATTACCTACCTTCCGCTGTATATGAGCATGTTCCTCGAACCGGAGCGTCGGCCGGAATCGATGATCTTCGATTTGGATCTCAGCGCCTTACGGCAATAATAGTTTGAGGCGCGGTTGCTCATCAAGCCGACATACATAGCAGATGTGATTTTTAATGGCACTTGGGAATCGCGCGCGGAATACGGACCATGTCTCTCTTGTCGGTCTCGGAATCTAAGAGTGTGCAAGAATTCGGGTGCTATCCTACCGAAGGCAACTGCGCACAACGATTTTTGATGTAGATGATTATTCGGCTGCGTAATAGCAATCAAGCTGAGGCACATGCACATGATGGTCCCAATCGATAATTTGAGTGAATTCAGTTGTCTCGGAGTGACGCCTCAGCAATATAAGAGTTAACAATGAACAGCGCTGCAATCAGATTCAGTGCTACCTCCAGGGTCCCTTTCGAATAGCATTCCGCTCTGTGGCGTTTAATTTCGCTGTAGGCTTTCCATCGAGGAAGTGTATTCTCAGCGCCATCCTTAAGGTAACTCCATGGAGCCAAGCGAATTTCAGATCGCAGGATTTTCACCTGTGCCGTAGAAAATTGCTCCAAAGCTTTTTCATTAATTAATTTTCTATAGTCACCCATATTTGCCTGTCTCTTCGAGGTAATTCCAGAATTCGGACTTATAACTGTCAAGAAGCTCTTGAGGGCAACGCCGAGTTCACTTCCAGTCGAAAGAATAAGCTGTGTTATGCGAGGGCCATAGGCATTATTGTTGTCTTGGCAGAGCTCAATAGTTTCAGCAATTGTAATAAGGTCTTTTTTTAAAAAGGGAGAAAATAATCCCAATGCAGTTGTGCCAAACTTTTTGTACATAGTTTATTCTGTTTTCTCTGTTGAAACGGTGGCTGAAATCGGCATGAGCGGTGCGGAGGGGATACCATGTTTTTAGAGTTGTCGGATCAGTCTTTCCTGATATACGGCCCATGCCGCTGGAGAGCGCGTACGGTATTTGATGGGGTGTCGCCATGTGGCGGTGGTTCCATTTGAGTGGAAGCGTCTTCGGATGAGCAATTCCCGTTCTGCCATTCCGCGAATGCTTTTGTCTGGCCCGTGACTCGTCCAGTGACGTAACGCCGATTATTTTTTTGGCCTTCTCTCCGCGGGTTCGACGACGTACTTGATTCGTGCTCCGATCTTCTGCACGTAGTCGGTGAGGAGAGAAACGAGTTGCTTCTGTCTGTTTCTGATCTGGGAGATGTAGGACTGCCGCGATGGCAGCCACGATATCCGTCTTGTATGAGTCGAGCCGAACCGTGCTTTCGCCGGCCCATGAGTACCATACTAACAACCTTGAGTGTAGCGACTGTCTGTGGAGAGGGGAGTCATAGCGGTCCTCCTTGAGCGGGGTGATGATGTAAGGATGTTACGGGATGCCAAATAGTTGTTTGGATTTTGCCGGAAAGAGTCGTCTGGGTAGCGAATTGCTTTTACGTGGCCTCACGTCCATTGTCTCACGTATGGATGCATCAGAAACCTCATAAGAAATCAGGATGTTGCATCTTTCGGAGTTCAATGACATACAGGTTACCGACGGTCAACCGCCTTGATGGGGTTGCGTACATGCTCTACGTTGGAAGTGGGCGAGAGGTCGCGTGTGTGGGGTAATCCGTTTCGTTCCCGCAGCGCGCGGATTTGCATGGTTTTGACGTGTTTAGAAGATTGCCTCGGTAGGATCATAGCCGATGACCAGCGTCTCGATTTCATGGAGCATGGGCTTATCGAGATCGGTCACGCCGATGGTTGAGACCTCGCCACGACGCGGATTGAAGAAGCCAAGACGACTCACGTTCTCGCGTATTGCTTGGCGTGGATGGAATGAAGGCCCATGAGCCAGTACATGCAAATCTGCAACGTATGATCCTTGCTCGGCTTCGTCTTGTTGGTTTTGAAGTCCCAGACCGTGTCCTGGGTCAAGAAATCACCGTCGCCGGTGTCCACGATGTCGGTGTAACCGCCTTTGAACGTGATGCCGTCAGCGACGACTGGACCGTACTTCTTGAAGAAGGCAAGGCTTCTCTGGACCATGATGCGGATGTTGTCGCAAGTGTCGACGTCCGGGCGGATCGTCTCCGGTTCGGGCAGCGGGTATGGGCGTCCGAGTAGACCGCAGCCGGCACGATACACGGCATCGAAGTTCGCGAGGCGGCATGCCCATGTGATGGATTCGTCATCGAGATCCGTGATGCGCTGCGCGAATCTAGTAGCCTCGGGAATGCGTTTGATGAGTTTTGCGCCGAGGAACGAGACGAGGAATGCCTCCTCGACCGGTGTGCCCGTCATGACGTGGGTCATATAGTCAACGACCATGCCGACCACACCGGCGCTCACGTTCTCCTTGATGTCATGAAGCGGTTCACCGTTCATTTCGACAACGGTGAGCGAGCCGCCACGGGGTTGTTTAATCTGCTTGATTCGCTGGATAACCGAAGGCATGACAATTTTGTCCAAAGGCGGAAATCAAAAGAGAGCGGAATCAGCCGTTATCAATTTTGAAAAACGCTGGGTGTATGTTCTACGTGGGTCTTCTAAAGGAGGGGATATGCTACATTTAGGAGACGGCAGGATTGTAATCGAGGGTTCGGCTTTCTCAAGCCAAGATGAATTCAGCGTCACCTACAGAGAGAAATCGCTGTACGTGGTTGCGCTTTCAGGAATGATTGAGCATGTCATACCGGTATCTTCCGACGACTATTCGTCAATTCGTGAAGAAGCTAGCCGGCTAGGATGCTTGACCAGTTTGCAAAAAGGGCAATACCTACTTCCAGGATTTGTTGATTTGCATGTGCATTCCCCTCAATGGGCTCAAGACGGTGCGGCTTTGGACGAACCGCTGGAACGATGGCTCGGAAAATATACCTTCCCTACTGAATCTCGTTTTACGGACAACCGATATGCTACCAAGGTCCACAGTCATCTCGTTGATACATTACTATCTCGAGGAACAACCACTGTACTGTACTTCGATACTATATATAGAAATTCGGCTACTGGATTGGCTCAAATCTGTGCTGAAAAAGGTCAGCGCGCATTTGTCGGGAAAGTTGTGATGGATGATCCGGAAGCCAACCCCGAGTATTATCGCGAAACAACGGATGAGGCGATAGCTGAAACCGAGAGGTTTATCACGGAGATTTACGATCTCAATACACCGCAAGGTGTATATCCAGTCATCACACCGCGATTCATTCCAAGTTGCACTGATAAAGGGCTTGAGGCCTTAGGATGTTTAGCCTCTCAATACCAGTGTTTCACTCAAACGCATTGCTCAGAAGGAGATTGGGAACATGCGACTGTTTGGGAGCGGTTTGGCAAGAGTGATGCGGAGGCCCTTAATAATTTTGGTCTGCTCACAGATAAGACTGTGATGCATCATTGCGTTTATTTATCGGAATCTGATGCGGATATTTTTGCAAGAAATGGTGCAGCTGTAGCACATTGCCCGTATTCAAATGCCTATTTCGCAAGTGCTGTATGCCCTGTGCGTAGATATCGAGGGCAAGGAGTCACCGTCGGTATGGGGACAGACATATCCGGGGGCTATGCGCCGAGCATGTATGAAGTAATTCGAATGGCTGCCATCGCTTCACGTATGTTGGAATACGGAGTGGATATGAAGATTGCAGCTGATCGACGAGGCGTGCCCGGTTCTTTGATGACTCTTGATCAGGCTTTTTGGCTGGCGACAGTTGGTGGCGCGAGCGCGCTTCATGTCAATACCGGGCGTCTTGACGCTGGCTATATCTGGGATGCGCAGATTGTGGACGTACACGCGGCTAATGCGGATTTGCCGATTTTTGATGGAGAAGAGGAGCCTAAGGTCGTGTTTCAGAAAATCATGAACCTGTCCGGCCCCACCAACATTAAGAAAGTATGGTGCCAAGGGCGTGTAGTGTACGAGGGCTGAACGAGTTAGGAGGTGATATTGTTACCTCCTAACTCATGTGATGCGTTATTTTTGGAATGGGCGTGGTATGAGTTTGCCTCCTACATACCGCTCTTTAATATCTCGATCATCACCAGTGTAGATAAAGCGCTCAAGACGTTCTTCCACGGATAGATCTAACGGACTTTCGTCTTCGCGGATCACTAGGGCGTCGAATTCGTAGCCAGACTCGAACGAACCGACTTCTCCAAAGAACGACCCTCCGACTTTTGTGGCCATATAGAACGCCTCGGGTAGTCGTAGCGGTTTGTCCTCGGCATATCCAGTCTCAAAGGTTTTGGCTTTCGATGCTTCTATTGCCATGACGATATGACGGTTCATGGCAGATTCATGACTGCCTGCAACGTCACTGGCAATTGAGACCCTTAAACCGTAGTCGAGATTGCGTCGAACCGGCATAATGCCGCTTGTCAAGTCCAAGTTGGATTCAGCGCAGTGCGTGAGCCATACGTCATGCTCCTTAAGGATCTTTCGTTCCCGGTCGGTTAGCCAGACACAATGGGCCATAATCGTACGTCCATCGGGCATAAGTCCGTAATGTTCATACACTTCCGTATAAGTTGGGATGTTCGGGTGAAGCTCATGTACCCATTTAATCTCATTGCGGTTTTCATCAAGATGCGACTGCACGGGGAGATGATACCGCTTGACGAGTTCACCTAAGCCATTCATGAGTTCCGGAGTTGTGGATGGTACGAAACGAGGGGTAATGATGAATCCGACATCTGGAGTGATTTTCTTGGCCTTCATAATCAGCTCTTCGGTGCCAGAAAGACTGGCGTCCGTATCCTCAATCAAGTAGTCCGGAGAATTTCGATCCATGTTGACTTTGCCAATCACTGGACGTAGTCCCGACTCTTGACATAGCTCCATCAAGCGCAGTGTAGCTTCATTGTGTAACGTAGCAAATGCGCTGAAGCGGAGTGTACCGTTTTCCCAGAGCTTCGTGATGAATCGTCGGTACCAGTGGTCGGCCATATCGATATCCGCATACCTGGATTCAGCCTTGAAGGTATACTTCTCGAGCCATGGTAACAATTCATAGTCAAATCCCAAACCTGCAAGCGGATATTGCGGCGCATGAGTATGTAAGTCATTGAATGCTGGAATGATGAGATGTCCGGAACGATTCATGATGGTGATATTCCGTGAATCCGGTGGAAGCGAATCGCAAACACGTATCACCTTTCCGTCCTCGACAAGCACATACCCGTCCTCAAACGTTTCGAAATGGTCTGGAGACGGGGTGAAAACGATGTCACCTTTATAGGCAATTATCATCATTCTGCCTCCGCTTTACCTTGTGTGGAGCTCGATGTGGCTGTAGTACATGCTGCGGTTATTTTTTCCGCGCTTGGAAGGATTAGATTAAGGATGACAGCTGTCAAAGCTCCGACTGCAGTGCCCGAAGAAAGGAAATACTGCACGAAATCAGGGAACATGGCGGTCACGTCGGAAGAAATGCCCATGGAACCGATTGTGACAGCCAGAGACAGACCGATAACAATGCCGTTGCGAGAATCAATTCGCTGCTGTCGAACGACTTTGAAACCGTTGATGATAAGAATTTGGCAGATAATCAAAAACACACCATTGATTACGGCTCCTGGAATGCACGCCAAAACCGCCATAATCTTGGGGCATAAACCTAAGACCATGAGTAGACCGCCGCATACGCCGATGACCTGTCGGCTGCCGATCTTAGTAATGCTGATTACGCCGGCGTTAGAGGAGTAGCCAGTCAGTGGGGTGCCGCTGAACAGGCTCGAGATCAGGCATCCAAAACCCATGCCAACGACTGCACCGTTGTAACGCTTGTCAGTCAGTTCTTCGCCTGTGACGTCGGCGACCGTGATCCAAGTACCAGTAGTTTCGCACAATACAAGGAAATACAGGAATGTGACGATAGCAATAGAACTGATATCAAACTTTGGCAAGCCGAAATGGAACATGGAAGGAAGCTGGAACCAGCTGGCATCAGTCACGGAGGCGAAACTGATGTCCCCCATGAATGCCGCAGCAATGCACCCGACTATGATGCTGATAAGTACGCTAAATACACTAAGAGCGCGGTTATGCGTACGATATTCTATGACGGTACAGATTAGTAGTGTCACTGCAGAAGCGATGCCGCAAACGAGATTGCCTGCAAGATTTTTATTGTCATTGCTGGCGATACCACTGACGGCTGTCGTGGAAAGAGACAAGCCAACAATCATGATAACCAATCCGCCGATATAAGGTGGAATGCAACGTGCTACGAATTTTGCAAACAATCCTGTAGCTCCAAGAAGAATTAGAATAATAGCACCTGGAATGATGCTGCCAGCTACAGTATCCATGCCTTTTGCTGCACCAATGCTCGCAAGAGCGGTCAGGCAGATGAAGCTGGCACCTTGCACTACGGGTAGTTTCATACAAAAGAATGTTTGAATCAGGGTGGCGATGCCACAGGTGAAGAAGCACATTTGAATTAGGAATGTTGAATCGGCGAAGTTCAAACCGACTAAAGATGCAAGCAAAAGTGGGAACACGTAGAGATCCATGCTGAGAAGATGCTGTATACCAAGAACTATGCTTTGACCAATTGGTACCTTATCGTTGACACCGACGATAAGCTTCGTTTTTTCATCGCCCATTTTATTCTCCTTGTCTTGTGCCAAAAAATAAAAAGACAGGAAGGCAGACGCTCGGTTAGTTGGAAGAAGAGCGCTTGCCTTCCTGTCTTTTTTGGAATGAATTCAGTATTGCCATCGGATGTTTAAAGAGCGTTGCGGGTTTGTTAAGTCATTTTTTCAGGAATTGCGAGTATGTAAATGGAAAGGTGAAGCTTTGGGTACGGTTACGCATGATTGGATGCTGATACGATGGAATCCTCTGTTTATAGGTTGGGTACCGTTTGTTGTGGGAGAAGAAACATCTCTGGTTCTTGCGGACGGTGTCCCTTGATTTATATGCGTCAGACAAAGTTGTTAAAGAAGAAGGATTGACGTATATCGGCAATGTGAAATCCAGAATATATACACAAAATGTCATAGCACTGGCCGGTATCAATGTATCAGGCAAAACTACGTTGTTGCGCATCAGCGATTTGGTGATGGACATTGTAAATGGGGATATTAGTGGGCCGTCTTTCTTTCCTGTGTAGTTGGGGAAGCGCCGACGGCCGGCAGCGTATGCGTATTGCATACTGCTGACCGGCCGCTCGGCTGTATCATCTCAGCCTTCGGCGGGAAATGAGAGCTCGGATGACGGTGACGATTGCGGTCGCGGATAAAAGAAGCGCGGCCGCAAAGATCATCGGGAGCGTGAATATGCCGGTTTTCGGCATGCTACGGCTGATGGATTGTTGAGATGAAGCTACGGGCGTCGCCTTAGGAGTTTCACTGGGTTCGGCTGGGGGAGTCGTTGGCTCCTCGGGTTGCCCCGGGTTCGCCGGCTCCTCAGGTTCCTCCGGTTGAGCTGTTACTTCAACCGGCTTGATAATCACATTCACCTTGGCGGCAATATGGTCTTCCGTTGCGGTACGCGACTGCATCTCTTCGGAGGTGATGCGTGCGGCGGTGATGTCGACATCCTGACTCGCTCCGGCGAATGCGGTACCACCTTGCACCGCTTGCGCAGCCAAGCCGATTTGCTTGTTAAGCGCCGCAAGCTGAACCTCATCGACATCAAGTCGGTAATCAGCCAGTGCATTCAATCTCGTACCGGTCCGTTCAAGCAAGCTGGAGGCGGTGAACTCGGGCATATCCGCGCTCGCGGTCAGCTCGAGTTGCGGAATATCGCTGATGATTCGCAATGCGGTGGTCTCGTACATGCCATTCTCCGTCTGCGCCAGACCGGTGGCAAGTTGCAGATATGAGGTTAGGTTCGATACGTCGGAAAACGATCCATGCAGTATCTCCAACGTATCCAATCCTGCGGGAAACGTTCCGTGAAACATGCCGCCGCCGATTTGTACGTATCCGAGATAATCGGCAGCGCCGACGCGTTTGACAATCGTGGGCGCACTGAACGTGCCGTGCTCCAGGTAAGCTTCCGCCGTACCTTCGCTGTCTTCGCCGAATTGCATCAGTGTATGGCTGGACGTGAACGTACCGTTCTCGACGATCAGCGTGCCCCAGCACAGTATGGCCGACTCGGTGCCTCCGGTGACAGCGCCGGAGCCGGTTATGGTGAGCGTGGTATCGGCGGGAATGCTGATTGCGGGGCCGCCGCTTGCCGCAAGCGTATGCCCGTCGAGATTCAGAATTGCGGTATCGGCATCATCGGGAAGCGTAAAGTCGATGCTTTCGGTGACGTCCGTAAGCAATGTGATGGTCGAGTCGCCGTCGCCGACATGTTGGATTGCCGCCTGCAGGCTGGCATATGTGTTGTCGCCGACCTGTGCCACGGCTGATGGAGGAGCATCGGCCCATGCGGCAACCGTATGGCCGGAAAGCAGCGCAAGGGTGCAACACAGCATCATGAACATGAAAAACATACGACTATTGATTGATCGTTGCATGATTATTCTTTCTGTATGGCGCACGAAAATATGAATTCATGAATCAAATTCGTGCGTCGAATTGATGGTGGAGCGCTCGCAGAAGCGAGAGAATGAAAAGGCAAGTACAGCGCTGTGCTTGAATTAAGTGTATCAAAAGATGGTTGACGGGGGATAATTACGGGGGTCTATTTTAGGAGAACAAACAATTCTGCGAGCAGGGTAATGGCGTCATTCATACTAAGGTAAGAACTTTTTTATATCATTATGTGGTTATTTCTCTTGTGGAAATATGCTTGAACGGTGCGAGCTGATGTTCGTCTGATATTCACTGGCAATAAGATCAATGGCGTTCTTATAGCCCTGCGTGACATGATACATCTGCTCTCCCTTGTAGGCGTAACGGCCAAGCCGGACACTGTCGGCAAAGAGGGTGTCGTAAGGCTGCAACAAGGAGGCTTGGCGTACCTCGTAACTGCATGTCATGCACAACTCGTATGCCGTCTTCTCGGGACCTGCGCGCACCGGGCAAACATGCTCGAACCTGCTGCGGCAGTTTATCTCAGGTATTCCGGATGCTTTGATGGAAGCCGCACGAGTCGACGATGCCGAAGAGATGCGAATCTTCTTCCAGATTGTTCTGCCGCAATGCGGCCCTCCTCTAGCGACATTGTTTATTCTCACGTTCCTATCTTCATGGAACAACTTCCTATGGCCATTGGTCGCAGCCCAGACCGAAGAGAAATACACTCTGCCCGTGGCACTATCTCTCTGCTCCACCGGACAGAACGCCACGAACTACAGTGTCCTGCTTGCTGGCGCCGTGCTGGTAGTCACGCCAATTCTCATCCTATTCGTCTTCCTGTAGCGTTACTTCATCCAAGGCGTTGCGATGACGGGCATCAAATAGAAAGACACACATGAACAGAGCATACATATTCCCCACTGGCTTCATCTGGGGCGCATCAACTGCCGCGCATCAGATCGAGGGAAACAACGTCGCCAGCGACTGGTGGGTCAGAGAGCATGCCTTACACACCGACGTGCACGAACCGTCAGGTGATGCCGCCGACAGCTACAACCGTTACGAAGCAGGCATCCGACTGCTTGCCAATGCAGGTTGGGGCATGTATCGATTCTCCGTGGAGTGGGCGCGTATCGAACCGGCGGAAGGTTGCTTCTCAAAGGTGGAACTGCTGCACTACCGTCGCATGATCGACGTATGCCATGCCAACGGCGTGGAACCAATGGTCACCCTGAACCATATGACGTTACCATTGTGGCTCGCCAGTCAGGGTGGGTGACTTAATCCCAAGGTCATCGATTGTTTCGTCCGTTATATGCGATATGTGATGCCTGTCCTTCACAATGTCACATGGGTGTGCACTATCAACGAACCGAATATGGTCGCATTGACACGGGGTGGCACGGAAGGCGCGGATTTCGTTGCCGCTTCATTGCCAGCTCCCGATCCGGATATTTCTGCGGTGCTCGTCCAGGCTCACAAGAAGGCACGTGAGATTCTATCGGCGAATCCGAACATCAAGTCCGGTTGGACTATCGCCTGTCAAGCGTTCCATGCCATGCCTGGCTGCGAGAAGGAGATGGAAGAATACCAACGCCCTCGCGAGGACTATTTCACCGAAGCTTCTGTCGGCGATGATTTCATCGGCATCCAAGCATACCTGAGGACTTTCATCGGCAAGGACGGTTCCGTTCCGATACCGGATGATGTGGAACGTACCCTCACGGGTTGGAAATACTTCCCTCCTGCATTGGGCATTGCGATCAGACATACATGGGATGTTGCCAAGCATACGCCGATTATCGTCACTGAAAATGGCCTTGCCACTGCGGATGACAATCGAAGGATCGATTACACCCTTGACTCCATTATTGGCATGCATGACGCAATGACCGATGGCGTCGATGTACGAGGTTACCTCCACTGGTCGCTTCTAGACAATTACGAATGGGGCTCGTTCGTCCCGACGTTCGGTCTGATTAGCTGGGATAAGGAGACCTTTGAACGCCATCCGAAACCATCGTTGAATTGGCTGGGCTCCATCGCCAAGACAGGAGCTGTGACCAAGTAGGATTTTCCTCTCATTGCTTTCATGCATTGGGTGCATTTCAATTGCCGTAAAGCTGTTGGAATGCACTTTTTGTCGTTCGGCTATACTGCGAGGTTTGGTTCATTGCTTGTGTGCAATTTTGCTGTATCGGTATACGCCAATGGAATTATTGGGATCATCGTTATCAGTAAGGGAGGTCTCTTTTGTCACGGTGACGTTCGAATCATAGTGTTCACGGAGGAATATCAGCATTCTGTCGGCTGCGATCTTGTCCCCAATAAGGCGAACGTCAGAACGATTAATGAGGTTGCCATACCGATGGTCCTTATCAAGATTGTGTCTGCTGAGAATATAGTCGTCGGGTGCGGCGAATGTCTCCCAACCACCACGGGGGATGGTGTTGTCTTCGTATCGGCAAGTCTTGAAAGTCTCAAATATGCTGTGGCTTTTCACGTAAGCTTCATCGCAAACAACGTTAAGGATAAAGATCTGTTCAGGGTGATTTGATGCATATTGTCGGATATTGTCTTGGATGATGGATGTTTCGGCTGCATCTGCTTTGATGCTTTCAGCGTGGTTGACGGGAAATGCAAAGGCTAAGACGATGCAGATGACGCTGAGCAGAACGGTAAAAAATGGCGGCAACCGTCTCGATGATGTGATGTTCCGCCGTGCTGGTGTCGTTACCTGAGTCGGTTTGTCGGCAAAGCTGTATGAGGCAGTGAGAAGGGCGTACAGAGCGATGATATCGAGTGAGAAAGTGACCCGATCGAACATACGATTGCGCAGCGCAAGAGCAAGAAGAGTGGCTATGACGCAAAGGATGATGCTTGTCTGCAGAATGACGACTGAGCGGACGAATCGGGTCATATTGAGCGATATGAATGCGGCAAGCAGGGAAAGCGAAATAATCGCCATGACCGTGAGCAAAAGATTGCGTTTGCCAATGAGCAGAATGTTGGATAGCGAGTATTCCTGTACGAAGGCCGAGATTTTCTGGAAGGTATCAAGGCTAAATACACTTTTATCGCCGAACCACCAAGCGTAAAGCATATCAACATCATTATTGCTGAGATTGGGGGCAACGGCTTGGATAGTGTCTGCGTCGACGGATTGTGTATCAGTGATAGCGCGACCGATCTTAAGTGCATGTGGAAGCTGTTGCCATCCAGGCGTGAGGAGGTAAGCAGCCATACCAATTGCATATGCGAGGATTGCGGCGATGCCGGCAGCGATACCTCGGAGAATGGATGGTAGATGTCGTTCGTGGATGAACACCCAGAGTATAAAAGGGACGAACAAGACAAAGGTGGCGAATCCGGATTCAGGGCGTAGGCTCGTACCTAGGAAGACTAGGAAGAAACCCGCAATGTCTTGTTTCGTTATACGCGGTATCTGCTTGCTGAGAGCGTTGACGACGAGCAGCGAAAGACCGGATGCTGTGACGACAAAGGCAACGGCCGTGTAAGTCAAGTATGTGGTCAAGAACGACTCGCATGCTATGAGTAAGACCGTGTGAGCAATCCTGATGGACGGTCTGTCGGTTGCTTTGGACGCGAGATAAAGCATAGTTGCGGTGGAGAGAACTATAAATAGCAACTGGCAGAGCGCGAACATCGGCAAACCTGGGAATAGCTTGCCTAGCATTCCGAGGGGTACGCTGATGGGAGCGAGCGTGTACAGCATGAGGTATGACGTTTGCCCGTAATAGACGCCTTCCGGATACATGGCCTGTATGGCGTCATCAATTGTGGAGAAGGCCGGCATCGCAAATATGCAAATGAGTAACACCGGGATGAACGCGATGAACAGACATGTGAGGATGTTCCATTTGTGTGTAAGGAACTTGATGAGATGAGGGAATTGGGTGGTGTTGGCGTTCTTAAAGGGATGTATCGCTGCGGATTCGTGTTGTGCGTTCGGTTGTTGTTCCATGGCTGTTTTCTTGGTTTCGTGTGGCGTAGGCGTCGAATCGTCGTCTGTGCTTGTTGCGATTGATGATGGAAATGTGCATCTGTGAGCTGCCCAGAGCGGCGTCATTTATAGTCTTTGTTGAATATTGTATCTTGGCCTGTGTTTGGTTTCGAGGTAGATTTTGCCGATGTATTCGCCAAGGACGCCAAGGCTGAGCATGAGCATACCGCCGATAAGCCAGAGACTGCACATGATGGATGCCCATCCTGCGGTGGAGTTGCCTGTGAAAAGTGATATGAGTGTGTAAACAAGCATGACGATTCCGGCGAGGGTGGACAGCAATCCCGCGCCAGTGACAAATTTGAGGGGTTTGGCGGAAAAGCTGGTGATGCCTTGGATGGCGAAGGAGATCATTTTCTTCAACGGATACTTACTCTCGCCGGCGGTACGTTCGCCACGCTTGTATTCCACAACGGCGGTGGTGAATCCCAAGTCGGGAACGATACCGCGCAGGAATAGATTGACCTCGTGATATTGGGAAAGTGCTTCCAAGGCTTGACGGTCCATGAGCCTGTAGTCCGCGTGGTCTCGGATGGTCTCGGCTCCCATCCATGCCTGGACGGAGTAAAACGCCTCGGCGGTGGTGCGTTTGAACCAAGTGTCCTTGTCACGGCTGGATCGCACGCCGTAAACGATTTGTGCGCCTTTGGCATGCTCGTCGAGCATACGGTCGAGGGCGTCGACGTCATCTTGCAAATCGGCATCCATGCTTGCGGCAACGTCGCAGCCTTGTTCGAGGGCGGTCATGAGGCCCGCCAGAAGTGCGTTCTGGTGACCACGGTTATGGGCAAGCCTGATGCCATGGAAAAGCATGGGATTATCACGGTGGAGACCTTCGATGACCTGCCAGGTATGGTCTTGGGACCCGTCGTCGACAAACAGGATGCGACTGGACTGCGAAATCATCTTCGCGTCAATCATGGAACCCATCTTGCGTTCCAATATGGGCGTGGTTATGGCTAGCTGTTCCTGTTCGCGGTAGCAGGGAATCACCAAGAACAGAACCGGTGGCTTTCTCACCTGTGACACCTCATCTGGGATTTGGGAATGGGTCGGATCTGCATGCCTGACACGCGTACCATTGCTTTCCATGCTTTGATCGTTCCCATTCATGATTCTCTCCTAGTCCGTTCTCCTGAGTGGAATTCTACTATAGGGGGTAGTATGGGGCGTGTGAATCAACATCGTTCCGAATGAGAACGGACGATTTTGCGGGCATGATGATGATAATGTCGTTTCATACTGGGGTGGGAACTTCTTTCCATGTCACTATGTGATTACCGCTCCTGCAGAGACCCGATCGAACGGAATGAAACACCACTTCTGCCGATTTGCATAAGAGCCATCCTCATCATGAAATATCAGTAGGGTGGCGTGGTGATGGGGAGCTGTAGAATCGGGGCATGACCGAAGAGACCTTTACTCCCAAGAACATCATTGTGACCGGTGGCTGCGGCTTCATCGGATCGAATTTCGTACATTACGTGGTCAACAATCATCCAGATGTGCATGTCACCGTATTGGACAAGCTGACATATGCAGGCAATCCTGAGAACATCGCTGGACTTCCGGAAGACCGCGTGGAGCTGGTCGTGGGAGATATCTGCGATGCGGATCTGCTGGATCGCATCGTGCCGGGGCATGACGCCATCGTGCATTATGCGGCGGAATCGCACAACGACAACTCCATCGCCGATCCCGAGCCGTTCCTGCACACCAATGTGGAGGGCACGTTCCGTCTGCTCGAAGCAGTACGTAAGTATGGCATCCGTTACCACCACGTAAGCACCGACGAGGTGTACGGCGATCTGGCGCTGGATGATCCGGCGAAGTTCACCGAGTCCACCCCATACCATCCGAGTTCGCCGTATTCGTCGACGAAGGCGGCATCCGACCTGCTGGTGCGTGCGTGGACTCGCACGTACGGACTGCGCACGACCATTTCGAACTGCTCGAACAACTATGGTCCATACCAGCATGTTGAGAAGTTCATCCCGCGTCAGATTACGAACATTCTGGAAGGCATTCGCCCGAAGCTGTACGGCAAGGGTGAGAATGTGCGCGATTGGATCCACACCGAAGACCATTCCTCCGGCGTGTGGACGATTCTGACCAAGGGCCGTATTGGCGAAACGTATCTGATCGGTGCTAACGGCGAAAAGAACAACATCACCGTGCTGCGCATGATTCTGAAGATGATGGGGCAGAGTGAGGATGCGTTCGATTGGGTGAAGGACCGCCCGGGCCACGACCGTCGTTATGCGATCGATTCGACGAAGCTGCAGACGGAGTTGGGTTGGACCCCGACCCACACGGATTTCGAATCGGGACTCAGCCAGACAATCGATTGGTACACCGAAAACCGCCAGTGGTGGGAGAAGATCAAGGTCGCGACCGAAGCGCGCTACAAGGCCCAAGGTCAGTGAGGCTTGGCAAGGATTGGGTGTCGGGGTTCGAGTCCCTCATCGCCCAATCCGTCGTATCCGCATTCGAATGGTCTGATGGAGAGATGGGAAATATGGATTTTGAGAAGAAACTGAAGGTCACGGAGACGAACATTCCGGGCTTGCTGGTGTTTGATCTGCCTGTGCATGGAGACAATCGCGGTTGGTTCAAGGAGAACTGGCAGCGAGCGAAGATGCTGGAACTGGGCCTGCCGGATTTCGGACCGGTGCAGAACAACATCAGCTTCAACGCGAAGAAGGGCGTGACGCGAGGTATCCACGCCGAACCGTGGGACAAGTACATCTCCATCGCGACGGGCGAGATCTTCGGCGCGTGGGTGGACCTGCGCCCCGGCGAAAGCTTCGGTCAGGTGTATACGACCCGATTGGATCCGTCGAAGGCGATCTATGTGCCGCGTGGCGTGGGCAACAGCTTTCAGGCCCTTGAAGACGGCACCGCATATACGTATCTGGTGAACGCGCACTGGAGCCTGGAACAGAAGAAGACCTATACTTTCGTGAACCTCGCCGACCCGGAACTGAACATTCCGTGGCCGATCCCGCTTGAGGAATCCGAACGAAGCGAAGCCGACCTGCATCATCCAATGCTCAAGGACGCCAAGCCCATGGCGCCGCGTCGCACGATGGTGACCGGTTGCAACGGCCAGCTCGGCCACGCAATCCGCGACTACGTAGAGACCCACGGTCTGCAAGGCTTTGAATTCAACGACATCGACACGTTCGACTTCTCCGACCCGACCCAATACGACCAGTTCGATTGGAGCCTGTACGGTACGATCATCAATGCCGGTGCCTACACGGCCGTGGACAAGGCCGAAACCGGCGAAGGCCGCCCCATCGCATGGAAGGCGAACGCGCAAGGACCGGCCCTGCTGGCTGGAATCGCCAAGGAATACAACATCACGCTCGTGCACGTAAGCTCGGACTACGTGTTCGACGGCGTCGAGAAGGAGCACAGCGAGACCGAGGCGTTCGCGCCGTTGGGTGTGTACGGGCAGACCAAGGCCGCCGGCGACATCGCCGTGGCGAACGCGCCTCGCCACTATATCGTACGCAGCTCGTGGGTGATCGGCGAAGGTCATAACTTCGTGAAGACCATGATGATGCTCTCCAATCGCGTGGCCGACCCGAACGACCAGCTCAATGAGGTGACCGTGGTGGACGATCAGTACGGCCGGCTCACCTTCACCACAGACATGGCCGAGGCGATTTTCCACCTGCTGGATACGAACGCCGAATACGGCACGTACAACCTGACCGGTTCCGGTGCGGTGAAGTCCTGGGCGGACATCGCCAAGGCGGTGTTCGATGAAACGAATGGCAACGGCGACAAGGTCAAGCCGATTTCGACCGACCAGTATTTCGCGAATGCGAAGAACCCGGTCAGTCCGCGCCCGACCAATTCGGCGCTGAACCTCGCGAAGATTGAACGGACCGGTCTGAACGTGCCGGATTGGGAAGAATCCCTGAAGGCATACGTCGCCAAGGAACTGAAGAACTGAACCCGTCTCCTTCATCGAAGGGACGCCACAGGTAAGGAGAAGTCAATGAAGGGCATCATTCTGGCGGGCGGATCCGGAACCCGTCTATACCCGTTGACCACGGTCACGTCGAAGCAGTTGCTGCCGGTGTATGACAAGCCGATGATCTACTACCCGCTCAGCGTGCTGATGATGGCCGGGATCCGTGACATCCTGATCATCTCCACGCCGAAGGATCTGCCGAACTTCGAAAAGCTGCTGGGCGACGGTTCGCATTATGGCGTGAACTTCTCCTACAAGGTGCAACCCAGCCCGGATGGCCTGGCGCAGGCATTCCTGCTGGGTGAAGAGTTCATCGACGGAGAGCCGTGCGCGCTGGTACTGGGAGACAACATCTTCTACGGCAACGGTTTGGGCGCCACGCTGCGCGGTGCGGTGCGCAAGGCGGAGTCCGGCGAGGGCGCAAGCGTATTCGGCTATTATGTGGACGATCCGGAACGTTACGGCGTAGTTGAGTTTGACGAGAACAAGAAGGCCGTCTCGATTGAAGAGAAGCCGGCCAAGCCGAAATCGCATTACGCGGTGACGGGCCTGTACTTCTACGACGAACGTGTGGTCGATTTCGCCAAGCAGGTCAAGCCGAGTCCGCGTGGCGAACTGGAGATTACAGACCTCAATCGCATGTATCTCGATGCGGGAGCGTTGAACGTGCGTACGCTGGGCCGCGGGTATGCGTGGCTGGATACGGGCACGATGGATTCGCTGTTCGAGGCGGGTGAGTTCGTGCGTACCGTGCAGCACGCGCAGGGCCTGCCAATCGCCATCGTGGAGGAGATTGCCTACGAGAACGGGTGGATTAGTCGTGGGCAGCTTGTGGAATCTGCCGAACGGTATGGTAAGAGCCCGTACGGCCAGCACTTGCAAGGCATCGCCGACGGTAAGATCATGCTCGTGCCCAACATCGACAAACAGTGAATTTGCCCCGAATTCGAAGGGCGCTCTAAATGGGCCTTTGATTTATGCACATAAGATGAAGAATTCAGTGGTTTCTGCAGAGAACACTAACGCTCAGCAGGTTGTCGTATCGCAAGGGTAAAAGGCACTGACCGAACGTTGTTCAATCTCCCGCCGATCGGCGGGAGATTTTTCATGTTCCTCCCTAGCGTATTGGGAATGGTGGAATATAGACTAGTGGCTTTAGAACTCGGCAAGTTTGCAGCCAATGGTCAGTATATATGCGGAATTGAGGATACATGGGAAACGATGAGCATGATTCCAAGCCTGTCGAGGGCATATTGGATAGCGGCTCCCATGATATTGTCGATACCCTCTGGGATATTCCGCCGCTGAGCTTTCCCGAGTCGGAACCCGTTGTCGAAGAGCCATTCCTCACAGGCAGAAGGGTTGTTTCCTCCAGCGGCAAAGACGAATCCGACACGGGCGCCGGAGATACGGCCATTCTGGCCGCTGCGCATCCCGCCGCTGACACCGCGGGCGTTGCCGGTACTACGGATGCTGCTGAAACCGTGCCGTTGACAAATCTGCGCAGCATCGTGGACGCGCCATCCACCATTCCGCTGTTCGGTATACCGCCCGTCAGCAACACCGCGGATGCCGCGACCAAGGTGGCCGATCCCATCGAAGACATTTCCAAGGATCCGGAACATGATCCGTTGAAACTCGTTCCGGTCACGCCGAAACAATCCCATACCAAGCAGATCATCACAGGAGTGGCCGCGGCGATCGTTGCGGTGGCGGCGGTGATCGGTCTGCTCCTGTGACATAACCGCCAGACCTCACAGGAACGTCGTGCGGCCGTCGCCATATGCGAGCGGACCGAGAAAAAGTATGATTCCGCCGATACAAGCATGGCTGCGGCACTGAAGAAGGCAACCGCATTGCAGGATACTACTGCCAGTCAGGTGATGGATGCACAGACGCTGACGAAGCTCAATGGCGCGATTGCCGATGCGCAAAACATGAAGACCGTGGGCGGCTGCGAGGCGTCATAGTCTGACTCGGCATTGCGCCAGCATGCCCGCTCGATGGGCAAGCAACTCAGCGGCATCAAGGAGAACACAAAGCGTTGACTTCGGCAACCACGGCCGTGACCGACAGCAAGGCCGCCAAAACGAAGCAGGACGCCATCGACCAGGCCCGTACGAGTCTGCGGAATGCCATCGATACTGCACAGGAACTGCTGGATGGCAGCCTGTGCAAGGTGTCCGGCAACGGCCACGCGCGTGGCATTTGGAAAATGCCATCAGCACCGCACGGGCACTGATCGACGGCAACGGCACGGACCGCCAAGGTCACGCAAAACGCCGACGGATAACGAGACGACGAATAATCAGTCTTCGGGCTCCGGCGAACAGCCGAAACCGGACACGTCCGCTGACACACCAAAAGAGGGTGCTTCCGAGCAGAGTGAATGAGTTCTTCCACTCAAGTGTCTGAAAGCCTGCGGTGCTCAGGAGGTGTATATAGCCGACGTACTATCGCGCGATTCCGAAATGCTGCATGGCATGTCCCTGGCCATCGGATCCTTGGGCATGGAATTGGCGCTGTCCGTATCATTGGCCGACATCAGCGGCCATCGCCTGTACCTGCGCAACGCGACGGAACAGCCCGTGCTATTGGACAGTCTGCCGCAATATATCAACTCCGCGTATGCGGTCAAACGCGTACTTGATATCGTTTGCTCGGCGCTTGCGTTGATCATATCCTCTCCGCTGATGCTGGGCGTGGCCATTGCCATCAAATTGGATGATGGTGGTCCGGTGTTCTTCTCACAGACACGTATCGGATTGCATGGCCGCCCGTTCAAAATGTATAAGTTCCGCTCCATGGTTACCAATGCCGAGGATTTGAAGAAGAAACTCGCAGAGGAAAATGGCCAGTCCGATCGTTTTATTTTCAAGATGAAAGACGATCCGCGCATTACTAAAATCGGTCATTTTATTCGAAAGACCTCACTGGATGAATTCCCGCAATTCTTCAACGTCTTGAAAGGTGACATGTCGTTGGTAGGGCCGCGCCCAGCACTGCCTGAGGAAGTGGCGCGGTACGGGTCATTATATTCGGCGCGACTGTTGGTCAAGCCCGGCATCACCGGACCGTGGCAGGTTTCCGGACGCTCCGATCTTTCCCCGGAACAAAGCGAATATTTGGACGTTTCCTATATCGAAAATTGGTCCATTACGGGCGATTTGGCCATTCTTGCGAAAACAGTTTTAGTGGTATTCCGTGGAACGGGATCGTATTAAATTCAAAAAATAATCCTATTCGAATTTGAATTACCGTTATTAAACAGTACACTTATTAATAAATTTGTTTAAAACTGTTTTCGAATAGGAGTAAAGAATGTCGGTATTACAGGGTTTTGAGGAAGTTAATATGACTGCGCCGCGTGGCAAGCTCTCCATGCTGATTACCAAGGATGTGGTGCGTTTCAACAAGGCGACCGCGATCGCACTCGGATATCCGGCGTATGTCAAGGTGCTGATCAACGACAAGACCAAGCAGTTTGCCGTCAAACCATGCAAGCAGTCCGATGCCAATGCCGTGAAGTTCAGCAAGCCGGAAGGCAAGCAGACCGCCTCCGTGAACATCAAGGATGTCATGGTTCTCGACTCCGTGTTGAAGTATTTCAAGCTTGATGAACCTCAGGACGGACAGGTGACGTTCCAGTCCATGCAGGGAACCTTCTATCCGGAAGAGCGCGTGGCGATGTTCTCCGTGGCTGACGCCAAAGCGGGTGTGATGAAGAAGCGCGGCCGTAAGAAGTCCGGATCGGAAGAAGCCTGATGCTCGATTCCGCTGTCTGATCATCTGACAGCCGAGAAGTCTTTGGCGACGGAGCCTTACTGGATCGAGCCGTGGTCCGACAGTGCCGGGCCGAAAAACAGGTCATGGCATATCGGGTGCGGCTCGATTTACTTTTTTAGACGTTTTGCGGCGCAAATAAAGCGCCGGGGGCGACATAATTATGATTTCCGCTCTCCAAACGAGGAAATGACGGGTGATTCGTTATTTTCGCCCCGCCTCGTGGGTATATCCTATTTTCGGGGGGATATGTGTACGATAATAGTCATTACATGCTTGCTGTATCTCGAAATGATTTATGAGATAGGGTAGAGAAAAGGCGTCGTACGGGGAGAGGAGGGGCCATCTTGAGTGTTGCTGTGGGCGTGAGAACGCAGAGACAGATGAACGATCTGAGACAAAGCCAATTGTCGCGGGTGCTGTATTGGCGTTTCTTCCTCAACCTGGGTCTGATGCTGTGCGATGCGGTGATGTTCATCCTGGCCGGTGTCGCCGTGTTGAACGTGCGTGGCGAAATGGGTCATCTGCAAGCCGCTCGCTTGAATCTCCAGTTCAATGGTGCCATCAATGATGCGCTGTATATGGTGAGTGCGGCGTTGGCGTGGATCGTCGGCCTGTATTATGCGGGCGTATACCACCGTCATGTGATGGGCGACGGTTATCAGCTGAACCTGCTGCTGTTCAAAGGCATGGTGCTTAGCTGGATTGCACTGTGCGCGGTAAATTTTGTGATTGGACTGAACCTAACGCTTGGCGGTCTGACCTTGACGGTGTTCGTCGGTTGGCTGTTCACCATGATGGAGCGCGTGGTCTCGCGTGTGTGGATCACCCAGGGGCGACGTAAAGGTGCGTATTCATACGGCACCGTGCTTGTCGGTTCGCCGGAAGGCATCGGCAGAACGTTGCGGTTCCTGCGCAAGCGTCAGCAACTCAACTACTGTCCGGTGGCGGTATGCCCGATTCGTACAGGGCAAGATGGTCGCATCGTTGCCGATTCCGACGCGGATGCGACACGACGACAGATTGAAGATAACTGGCAGGAAAACATTCCGGTCGTTCAATACAATGACCGCCATCTGGCTGAGAACATGGTGGACATGGGCGCGCAGACGGTGATGATCTCGGATGTGCTGCATCGTTCATCAGACAACTTCAACACGTTTTCGGTACGCATGGAGTCATTGGGTCTGGAGATCGCCCTGATCGCGTCTGCGGCCGATACTGCGGGCCATGAGACTACGGTGCGCTCCATCCAAGGTAACACGGTGATTACCATGCGACTGCCGCAGTACACGCCTGCGGTGCGCATTGCCAAACGCACATTCGACTTGGTTGTCTCCTTCATCGCGATTCTGCTGTCGCTGTTCATCACCGTGCCGGTGGACATAGCCATCAAGCTGACTGATGGCGGTCCGATTTTCTACACGCAGACGCGCATCGGTCTGCGCGGCGTGCCGTTCAAGATGATCAAATTCCGTTCTATGATTACGAATGCAGACGAGTTGAAGGCCGAGCTGGCTGAACAGACCGGCCAGGAGGACCGCTTCATCTTCAAGATGAAGGATGACCCGAGAATCACGAAAGTCGGTCATTTCATTCGTCGTTTCTCCATAGATGAACTGCCGCAGTTCCTCAATGTGTTCGTAGGAGACATGAGCGTGGTAGGTCCACGTCCGCCATTGCCGGAAGAGTACGAGCGCTATAGCCAGCTGTACGCCACGCGAATGCTGGTCAAGCCCGGCATCACCGGCCCGTGGCAAGTGTCCGGTCGTTCCGATTTGAGCGCCGAGGAATCCGAGGCGTTGGATGTGAGCTACGTGCAGAACTGGTCCGTGCTGGGTGACGTGGTGTTGCTGTTCCGCACCGTCGGTGCAGTGCTCAGTCATAAGGGTGCATACTGAAACGGCATATGAAGGGGGATTTTCAATCTTTAGATGGGGGTCTGCTCTTGTCAGAGTGGCCGGTAAGATAGCCTACGAAGGACTGAGCGTCTCTCGGCGAATAGGGTGGATTTGACCGCTTCGGTGTGAGAATGAGAGGGAACATGACTATATCGGACGTGTTGAGAGCCATCAAGAAGCACTGGGTTGTGGAAATAGTGCTGCTCTGCGCAGTGGTGGGTGTTGTCGCGGGGAAGACGTTCACCACCGTACCGGTATATACGGCGAGCACTGAGGTATTGGCGCAACGTGGTTCTTCGCTGTCCAGCGAAGACACGGCCACCACGGGACAGCAGTACTCGAACGACACATCGTTGACCAGCCTGTACCCGAATCTTGTACAGTCCGATGAAGTATTGCAATCCACCATAGACAACCTGGGACTCCATACCACGACATCGCAGTTGCGCTCCAACGTTTCGGCGGTGTCTAGCGATACCTCGTCCATCGTCTATGTCTATGCCACGGATTCCGATCCGAAACAAGCCGTGCGTATCGTCAATGAGCTGGTGAAGCAGCTGAAGAAGCAAGCCAATACGATGGCAGGTACCGATGCGAATGTCTCCTTTGCTGTTATCCAGGCGCCAGTGGAGCCTAGCTCCGCCTCCTCCCCGAACGTGAAGGCGAACCTCGCCATCGGCATTGTCGCAGGATTGGTCATCGCGATGTTGGGTGCCATTATCCGTGAAATGCTTGATAAGGGCATCAATGGCGTTGCCGATGTGCAATTCATCGTTCGTAATCCTGTGCTTGCCTCCGTGCCGAAAGCCCACATAATGTCCGATGGCGCTCCTGCCGTCATCACCAAGCCCCGGGATCGTGCTGCAGAGGAAATCCGCCGTCTGACCACGAATATTTCCTTCGTCACTCCGAAGGATTTGAACCAGTCGAATGTCATCATCATCACCTCCGCCAGCCCTCGCGAGGGCAAGACCACGATATCGGTGAACATAGCCGCTTCGTTCGCCGAAAAGGGCAAGAGCGTGCTGCTTATCGGCGCTGATGTGCGTCACCCATCCTTGGCCTCCGCCTTGGGGCTGAACAGCGGTATTGGTCTGGTCTCACTGCTGGACGGCGAGGTTTCCGCCAAGGAAGCCATCCAGCCGTACTGGAAATCCTTCCTGCATGTGTTGCCCTCGGAGGAGCAGAAGACACCGTCCGGCATCATTCTGGGATCCGATGCCATGCGTCAGCTGATTGAGCAGGCCTCCGAACGTTACGACTACGTCATCATCGATACCGCTCCCATGACTGTAGCCAACGACGCCGCCGTATTCGCGGAACGGGGTGGCATGCTGCTATTGGTCGTGGGCCAAGGCGTCGCACAGAAGAAGGCATTGCGTGAAGTGGTGAAGGAATTCCGTATGTCCAAGACCGCCATCCGTGGCGTGGTATTGAATATGGTTTCAATGGACAACGCCGGCCGTTCCGACCATTACTACTACGAAGCCCACGAAGATGGCCCTTCCTCCAAGAAGAAGTCCAAGTCGCGTGCCACTCACTCCAAGAAATAAGCAGTAGCTTGCATAACTGGCCCGTATATGCGTAGTAAGGGGATTCCGATGGTAGTGGTGAAGCTATGGTATCGGTTTACCGGGGTGCTGTTGAAGTTCCTCTATAAGGTCATTTACGGCAAATCCATCCGCTGGGGCAAATCATTGCACTTCCGTAAAGGACTGCAGCTGACCGCCGAGATGGGCGGCACCATCACCATCGGAGACCATGTCTTCTTTAACAACGATTGTGCGGTGCATGCCATCGAGGAGATCCATATCGGCAGTGAAACGATTTTCGGTGAGAACGTACGCGTGTACGATCACAACCACCGTTTCGCCGACGAGGAGGAAGCCATCAAGGGCCAAGGCTATTCCACCGCACCGGTGGTAATCGGCGAGCATTGCTGGATCGGCAGCAACGTGACGATTCTCAAGGGCGCCACCATTGGAGACAACTGTGTGATCGGCGCCGGATGCGTGATAGCCGAGAACGTTCCCTCCGATACCGTGGTCCGTTGGGACCAGCGGCTGATCAAGGAAGAGGTCCGTCATGGCTGAGGATACCCCGCTTCGAGTGCTGGTGCTTGACACGGTGATGGACCGTGGCGGTGCCGAAACCATGATGATGAACTATCTGCGCCATTTTGATCGCAGCAAGGTCACCTATGATTTCCTGGTAAACCGCGACTACCGTGCGGCCTACGAGGATGAGATCGAAGCGCTTGGCGGGCGCATATACCGCATGTGCCCGATGTACCCGCAGTATTTCGAACGTTACAAGCGTGAATTCCGTAGCTTCCTCGAACAGCATCCGGAATACCGGCTCATCCATTCGAACCTCGAGGAGCGTAGCTATTTTCCGTTGCGGATCGCGGCCGAAAAGGGCATTCCGGTCCGTATTGCGCACGCGCATAACCGTCCGGTCGGTTTCAACCTAAAATCCATCTTCCGTGAATACTTCCGCATGCGCCTGCCGAAGTATGTGACGCACATGTTCGCATGCGGCACGGAAGCGGGGGATTGGCTGTTCAGCGAGAGGAACCGTGGCAAGGTAATTCAGCAGCGCAACGCCATCGACACGGCGGACTACAGGTATGATTCGGCCATCGCCGCGCAGGTGCGCGAGCAATTCGGCGTCACTGATCCGAGTACCTTCGTACTCGGCCATGTGGGGCGGTTCTTTCCACAGAAGAACCATACGTTTCTGATTGATATTTTCGCCGAAGTGCATAAACGGCACCCGAACAGCGTGCTGTGGCTCGTGGGCGGCGGCGAGCTGAACGATGAGTTGAAGAACCAGATCAAAGCCAAGGTGAATGAACTTGGTCTGGCCGATGCCGTGACGTTCCTTGGCGTGCGCACCGATGTGAATCGATTGCTCCAAGGCATGGATTCTTTCGTACTGCCGAGCCTGTATGAGGGCTTGCCGGTGACCATGATCGAAGCGCAGGCGTCCGGCCTGCCCTGCACCATTTCCGATCGCGTTCCCCGGCAGTGCGATGTGACGGGGAATGTGCAGGCAGTCGGGCTGAATGACACCCCTGAGGAATGGGCCAAACAGATTCTGGACCAGCATGCCGAATATGCCGGAACCGGTCGCACGGAAGGTGCGGGCATGGTGACCAAGGCGGGATTCGACATCAAGGCCAATGCCGAATGGCTGCAAAGGTTCTATATAGACGCGTTGGCCGAATCCGCACGCGTTTGAGGTGATCACGATTCATGAGTAATGAGCTTGAGCTTGGGAATAAGGGCGATTGGTGGGAGAACCGTAACAAAAACGCTGTATTGGCTCTTATCTTCGTTGTGATGTTGGCGGCCAAACTGCTGACCATGATGCTTCCGGCAAAGTACTTCTACGACAATAACCGTATCGTCGGCATGGTCAATGAAGACATGAGCATGGAGGCCTGGGGTGGCTCCTATGTTGTCGCGGCGAACTTCTTCAGGGCTATCAATATCTTCGGTTTCACCTCCATCAGTCAGTGGAGCTGGTTCCTTGGCATGCTGCTGACCTTAGTCGTGTTTTTTATGGTGCTCAGGCTTCCTGAACTCGACATGGTGCAGACCATCTTTCTGCTGGCCTGCGTTGGCCTGCTGAATATCTATGTGTTCAACATCGGCAAGGATGCTATTCAGTTCCTGTTCTTCATGGCGGTGTATCTGGTGTTATTGATGCCAATCAAAAGCTCCGCTGTAAAGATTGTCTGCGCGGCGATAATCCTGTATTTCGAAAGTAAGGTATTCCGCTCGTATTATGTATTAATCGCCGCACTCGTGCTTGCCATTTACTGTATTCTGGCAGTGTTCCGCAGGAATCATAGGCTTCCTCCTGCGGTTAAGATCATCATCACAACGGTAACGATGTATCTGTTGGTGTGTGTGATGATGGTGGTAGCGAGTGTAGCCATGCACAGTGAATACGAACAGATTATGGGGATCCGCGACTACAGTCTGAGCAGTCGAGAGGGTGACGTCGACAGCGTCACCATCATCAAGAACTGGGTTGGTGGAGATAATTCCACGAATCTGCCACTGTTCCTGCTGAATTATCTGATCAATGCAGTCCGCATGATGATTCCGTTCGAACTGGCGATCAAGGGCGTGCAATATCTACCGTTCTTCTGCTTCCAGGTCGCTGTGACCGTATACCTGGCGCACCTGTTCGGCAAACTCGACGAGATTGAGGATGAAACGCAGTTTCTGGCCATTTCGATTTTCCTGGGCTATGTGCTCGCATCCGCGCTGTTCGAACCGGATTTTGGCTCGTGGGTTCGCCACGAGGCGGCCACCTTCCCGGTGTTGCACCTACTGGTGTTCTCTCGCAACCAGCAGCTGTCACAGTGGAAACGAGACGTCGATAGGATCAAGGGACGCATCGGCAGGCATGCGAATGTGGCCAGAAAGATGGAGGCTTGATGCACATCGAGTTTTTCTCCGGTGACATTACTCGATCGGGTGGCACTGAAAACGTGTCCATCATGATCGCCAACGAGCTATCGGCAAAAACCAATTATGAGATCTCATTCGTTAGCCTGTTCGAGGAACACGACAGTCCGTTCTTCTCGATTGATCCGAATATCCGCCGATTCAAAATATACCCTACGGCCACACATGGCATTCAGCATTATTTTGATACCTGCCAGCGATTGCGGAATATCGTTGATGGCCAGCATGTCGATGTGCTGGTTGATATCGACGGCATCCTGGATATGTACTCGCTGCCGATCAAGCGTCGTACCGGCGTGAAGGTGGTGTCATGGGAACACTTCAACTACCTGCAGAATCCCGGCGTACTTTACCGCAAACTGACCCGCCGGTGGGCGGCACGCCGTGCGGACGCCATCGTGACATTGACTGAAACCGACAGAAAGCTTTATGAAAGCAATCTCAAGCTGAAATGCCCGATCATGGCGATCGCGAATCCCATACTGCCTCCGGCCGAGGCCTTCTACGATGCTGATTCCCACCTGATTCTCAGCTCCGGGCGGCTGACATATCAAAAAGGCTTCGATTTGCTGGTTGAGGTCGCAGGCAAGGTCCTGCCGAACCATCCGGATTGGCGGTGGGTGATTCTCGGAGAAGGTGAGGATAGGCCGATCCTGGAGCGAAGGATTCACGAGGCGAACCTGGATGACCGGCTGGTTCTCAAGGGGCGGGTCGACGACATGGATTCGTATTACCGGCAGTCTGCCATGTTCGTGATGACATCCCGTTTCGAGGGGTTGCCAATGGTGTTGCTCGAAGCCAAGGCGCATCGTTTGCCGTTGATAAGTTTCGATTGCCCGACCGGACCGTCGGAAATCATTGAAGATGGCATCAACGGTACGGTCGTACCGTTGGAGGATACCGATGCCATGGTCACAGCCATCAACAAACTGATTGACGACAGGACCAGGCGTATCGAATATTCGGTCATGAGTGGCAGCAATGCCGAACGGTATGATATGGCGACGGTTCTTGATGATTGGCGGCGGTTGTTGCGTTCATTCGATTTGAACGAAGGAGGATCTGACTGATGACGGATCGGACAGTGGTATCTGTGGTCATTCCCGTCTATGGAGTGGAACCGTACCTCGATCATTGCATACGGAGCGTGGTGGGGCAGGATTACGAACTCTTAGATATCGTTTTGGTGGATGATGGTTCACCGGACGACTGTCCCCGGATGTGCGACGAGTGGGCTGCACGTGACTCCCGCATTCGTGTGGTTCATAAGAAGAACGGCGGCCTAGCATCGGCAAGGAATGCGGGACTGGACGTCATCGTTGGCGACGTGGTCACATTTGTGGACAGCGATGACTATGTGGAGCCGAACTATGTATCCGAATTGCTGCATTGGCACAAGCAAAGCGGCGCGGATGTGGTGATGTGCTCATGCATGCATGATTTGGAGGATGGCAGTATCGTTGCCGACAAGCGGAGTACGCCTGAAGGGGATGTGGACAGTGAAGAGGCCTTGATTCAGTTCCTTTATCATCTGTCGTTGGCCGGGCCGGTATGGGGCAAAATGTTCGACGCTCGTTTTTTCAAAAACCAAGGCGTTCGCTTCCATGAAGGATTGAACAGTGAGGACTATTATGTGCTCGCGCAGGTCTTTCTGCAGATGAATAAGATCTTCGTGCGGGTGGAACCGCTATATCATTACCGCATCCGGCAAGGTTCCATCGTGCATATGGACTCGTTCAATGACCATTCATGTGATGAAATCCAAATTGCCGACCTGTGCTGTGACTACCTGGCCAGGCATGGATACCGCAACCGGAAGGCTTTGAATTACTTCCGCCTGCAAGGGCGTGCCGATGTGCTGTTCAACATCTTTCAGAGTGATGCCTCTCACAAGGTATATCGGCGGATCGCACGTGACATGAGACGGCACCTCTGGCCGGTATTGTACGACGGGACGGTTCCGGTCTCAAGAAAAATCAAACATACGCTGTTGTCCTTGGCGCCTATGTCATACCGCATGCTGCAGCGAGTGGTCGGAGACCGTTCATGAGTGCGGGCAATCCTTTGGTCAGCCTTATCGTGCCTGTGTATAACGCTGGCGATTATCTGAATGTCTGCGTCAACAGTCTGCTTCGGCAGACATATACCAACATCCAAGTAATTCTGGTGGATGACGGTTCCACCGACGGCAGTGCCGACTTATGTGATGCGTGGGCCGACAAGGACTCCCGTGTCATGGTGATTCACCAAACCAACGTTGGCGTCTCCATGGCGAGAAATTCCGGCATCAATGCGGCGGATGGGGATTGGCTGGAGTTTGTGGACGCGGATGACTGGCTTGAAGCGGGAACCGTCGCGGAACTGCTTGGATTGGTTCACGGTGGGCATGCGCAGATGGCCATATTCAACTACCGGAGCGTATCTGCTGAGGATACTCCCGACACTGTGCAGGGGCGGTCGGCCGACTATCGGATTAAGGCCGGAATCCTTTCCAAGAAGGATGTATTGGATTGCATTCTTGCATATTCCGGGGTGAAAGGGTACGTGTGGAATAAATTTTTTTCGCGTGCACTAATTGAACAGAGAGATCTTCAGTTTGATTCAAGGATCAGCATGTGCGAAGACCTGCTGTTCAATGTGGAATATGCGTCGTTGTCTACGGTGACGGTAAGTACCGACCGGTGCCTGTACAACTACCGAAGTAACCCCGAGTCCATCTCTCACAAGGTGGATCTGGAGTCCATGGCGACCTGTCTGAAAGCACATGAGCGCATGATGGCGATCGTCCCACAGGAATCAGGGTCTTCAGTAGAGGCGTCTTATGCCATCTTGGCAGAAGAGTTATTGCTACGTACCTATGATGTCAACGATATAACGCATTGTGACGAATACAGGGCGATTCTGCGTAGATACTGGTGGCATGCGTTGAAGAGACAGCATTCACCGCGATATTGGGTGCGTATCCTCGGCGGAGCCTTGTGCCCGTCGTTGTTTTACCCTGTCTGGAAGCGTATGAAGGGAGGACGCTTTGACTGAGGCATCTCTTAAACGCATCGTTTTTTTGTGTGGTCTTGGAGATGGCGGCATGGAGATTGCTCTGGTGCGTCTGCTGTGCGGATTGGACTACGGTCGGTTTTCAGTGACTTTGTTGACTCCTGAACGTGAGGGTCCTCTATTGAGAATGATTCCGGATCAGGTTATGGTCCGCCACTGCCATTTCACCTCGGATTTTGCGTACGGCATCGGACTCAATGATTTTTCCGACTGCACTGCGATTCAACGTGTCACATATCGATTCGGACGTAAGCTGCTGACGCTTGGCAGTGACGAACGACGCAATCTGGTATATGACTGTGCCGTTTCCCGCATTGACGATTTGCCGAAGGAACATTTCGATGCGGTATTTGATTTTCGGGGTTACGGATCATTGACTACCACCATAGGAGCTCAATTGGATGCGGACTTCCATGCGATCTGGATGCATGACGAACGTATGGAGTGGCTGCCGTTGGCCATGCCGTATCTGAAATGCTATGACAAGGTATTCTGTGTATCCGAATCAGTGAAGCGTAGATTCGATGAGCTGGCGCCCGCATATGCGGACAAGGCCGAGGTGCTGTATAACGTGTTGGACGCAGATTGCATCAGGCGCAAGGCCTCCCAAGCGTTGCCCGACGATTTTGCCAAGCATTCCAACAAACTGGTCACATTGGGGCGCCTTCATTCACAGAAGGGCATCGATATCGCGGTGAAAGCCGCTGCGCGGCTGCGTCAGCAGGGAGTGGATTTCATTTGGCTGGTGTTTGGCGAAGGCGCTCAACGGGCCGAACTGGAAGCGATGATTCATTCATATGGACTTGAGCAGTGCTTTATTCTTAAAGGGCGTGTGGATAACCCCTACCCCTACATCAAGGCGGCTGACGTCTATGTGCAGCCATCCCGATACGAGGGGTATAGCCTGGCGTTGCAGGAGGCGCGGCTTGTGGCCAAGCCGATTGTCGCGTCTGATGTGCCGAGCTCTCGAGAGCAGATTATCGACGGACGTAATGGAATCCTGGTCCACCTTGACGAGACCGCATTGGCGGAAGGAATCAGCCGATTGCTTGGAGATCCGGTTTTGCGTGGCACCTTGACCGCCAATCTGCGCAACGAACGATTCGACTATGAAAGCCAGATGCAACGACTGTATTCGCTGATTGATAGTGCAGGGGAGGCATGATTATGGGATCACAGCCCATTCACATTCTCCAATGGGGCATGACAACCGGCCTAGGCGGTATCGAGACTTTTGTCATGAATGTGTACCGTCACATGGACCGAACCAAGGTGCAGTTTGATTTCCTGCAAGGTTATCACGATGGTCCACTGCATTTTGAGGATGAGATCCAATCCATGGGAGGAACCATATATCGCGTTCTCGTGCCGCAGCGGGATTCCTTGATTCGGTCGCGCACATGTTTGCCACGTTTTTTTCAAAGCCATCCGGAGATCGCGGGGGTGCATATGCATGCGAATTTCTCCTACGCGCTGCCGTTGAAATACGCTCAGCGCGCTGGTATTGGGCTACGCATTCTGCATTCCCATAACATCGAGGAATATCAGCATCGTGAGGACCCGTTGCGAGCGTTGCTATGGGATATGCGCGGACGTGCCATCGCTAGGGACATCGATCGATGCCCTACGCATTATTTCGCCTGTTCGGATCTGGCGGCGAATTTCATGTTTCCAGGTAAGCCATACACTTGGGTCCGTAATGGCATTGACACTGCGCGATTTGCCTTTGACGCCGCCATGCGAGAACGACTACGCCGTGAGTTGGGATTCGCGGACCATACCTCGGTCATCGGATTCTGCGGTGGTTTGCGACCGCAGAAGAATCCGTTGTTTCTGCTAGAGGTATTTGAGCGGTATCATGCAATCAATCCGGATTCCGCGTTGATTCTGGTTGGCGAGGGCATTTTACGCGATGACATTGAACGTCGGATTGCTGACGGGGAACTGGATGGCTGTGTACGGCTGCTTGGCCAACGCACTGATATCGCCGAACTTTATCAGGCCATGGACGCTTTCGTGCTACCTTCGGTAGCTGAAGGACTGGGCATCGTATACATCGAAGCTCAATGTGCAGGTCTGCCTTGTCTCGGCTTCGCCGCTGTAGTGCCGGAATCGGCCCGGGTGTGTGAGCTCATGAACTTCGAACGGTTGGAAAGTGGGCCAGCGGTTTGGGTGGAACGATTGGATGACATGATCAGCCATGCGGCTGAGCGGAGGGACCGGAGCGCCGAAGTGAAGGCTGCAGGATATGAAATGTCCGACGTGGCTGCCCAATTGCAGGAATTTTATATGAGGAACGGAAAGAGAGCGTGACCGTATTCCATAGCATTGCGCCAGTTGCCTCACCATGCAGGGATGTATATCTGCATGAATTCAGACGTGTGGCTATGAAGCGTTTCATTAGAACGTATCCGTTGCCAATATGACGTTGCTATGGAAGTGATATCTGTGATGAGGGAGTATGCGATGGATTTGGTGAGTGTCATTGTGCCCGTATATGGGGTGGAGCGGTATCTTGATCGATGCATTCGTAGCGTGGTGAATCAGTCGTATCGTCATCTGGAGATTATTCTGGTAGATGATGGCAGTATGGACCGGTGTCCGGCGATATGCGATACGTGGGCCGGCAGAGACCCGCGCATTCGAGTGATTCATAAGTCCAATGGGGGTCTTTCCTCCGCTCGTAACGCTGGGTTGGACGTGGCTGGTGGCGAGTTCATCGCATTCGTGGATGGTGATGATTATGTGGATCCGGAGTATGTTTCCACCATGATTGGTGCCGTGCAGGATGTCCACGCTGATCTTGCCATGTGCTCCGTGTTCCATGAGGATGCTGATGGCAATGCCATTGCCCAGATGGTTCCCGTTCATCGCAGGGAATATGCGCCGGTGACGGATGTACGAAAAACATGCCCGGGTATGGATTGCATGAGACAACGCGGCGATGAAAATGGTGCGGATAATGTAGTGGCATGGAACAAGCTGTACCGCCGCTCGTTGTGGGAAGACATCCGATATCCCTTGGGAAAATTGCATGAGGACGAGTTCGTGACCTATAGAATCCTCGCTCGTGTGGGTATTGCGGTACTGTTGCCGGATCGTCTGTACCACTATGTTGAGCGTGCGGGCAGTATCATGCATACAAAATACACCCTGCGATCCCTCGATATCATCGAGGCATTGATCGGTAAAGTGCGTTTTCTGTTGGCCGAGGGCGTTACCGATTTGGTCCCTGTATTTTTCAGCCAGCTCAAGGATTCGATATATCAGGCAAGACAGTTGAATTGGTCAGACAAGCAGGTACGTATGAGATTGAAAGCATTGTTCCGACTGTTCCGCACAATTCCATGGAGCATCATACGATACCTGCCCCTTAAAGACCAGGTCAACTATATAGGGACGTGCATCTGCCCATTCCTGTTCTGGAAACGCAAGACATACGGCGGCAAGAGCGTCGTGGAAGAGGATGCGCGATGAAGATTCATCGAGAGTCTTGGAGTTTTTTCCATTGCATCAGTTTGTGCAGAAGTACCATTCTTTCCCGTTTCCCGAGCAGAAGAAGCAGGTCTGATGCGAATGTGAGCAATGCGGTCACTGCACATGCCAGTAGTAAACTAATCCAATTGGTCTGCGGAATATTCAACATGGTATTGGCGAAGCCGCTGAGAACAATCGCCAGTATGGTGGAAGCGAGATATTGCGCATATACGGGGTAGAATCGCAGCCAAGACAGCCGTAGACAGATAGAGGCATATACGGGTACAACGGTGATGTTCGCAAGTATATCGATGAATTGTGGTATGGCTGCGACGGCATAGATGCCCCAATTGGAGAATTTGACACACACCAATGTGGCGACAAGCGAGATGATGCCACATGCCAACCAGCTGAGCGAGTAGTTGCGCAACCGATTCACCAACAAAGGCACCGCCTGCAACGTACTCGCTATGCCGGTGAAGAAAAAACCGCTCAAGGTCAACATCATGAGCATATAGATCATGTGGGTGTCCTGACTAGGCTGCCATAGGGCGATGAAAGCCGAGCCGTTGATCAGCAGTGTCACCACGATAACGTTCGTGAACAATCCTGTGATGCGCATTCCTGTTTTGAGTTCATCCAGCAATGCATTGTGGTCACCTTGCGCGTAAAGTCTGGTCTGTTCGGGAGAGAACAAACCGGAAATGGTGTTTGTAAGAGTTATGAGGGCATTGGGAACGACCTGGGCGATGGATAGGTAGCCCATATGCAATGGACTGATGGCTAGATTCGCGATAAGAAGGCTGAGCCCGTTTTGCAGGATCTGCTGCAGTTTGATCACGGTATTCCATATGCCACTGGACAACATCGTCCATGTGTCATGAAGTGAAATGGCCTTCCGCCTGATGCGCAGTTCAGGCGTGAGACGAATGGTGAACACGTAATTCAATATGGCCAACGTGAGCTGTGCCAAACAGGTGCTGAGTCCGACGAACAGCACGTAGGTGGGGAACAAAGCGAAGCACACCACCATGACGGTGATTCTGACCACGGAGAATGCGATGTTGGCCAAACTGGACAGGTACAGCTTGTTTTTGATGAACGTTGCCACTGATAGCACGGATGACATCGTGGCCACTACGTAGTTGAGGTAGACAAAGCAGAATAGCCATTTGACATCAGTTACCAGATGGGGGGAAATGCGGATGACGTGTTCAAGATTGATGATCAACGGGACGGCAATCGCGGTCGGCACCAAGGTCATGACGAGATTTGCGGCTAGAGCCGAGGAGAAATAGGCATCCGCCTTGCGTTTGTCTCCCTGATGATAGGCCACGGTGATGAAGCGTCCCGCAACGGAGTTCAACGCTATGGTAAACAATGTCGCATACCCCACCATGGTGTTGGCCAATCCTGTAAAGCCATAGGCTTCGGCTCCCACCCTGCCGACGATGAACGGCGTAATGGCGAATCCGATGCCCATGTTGACGACGAAGTTCACCAGAGAGGCTGTAAGGTTGATGACGAATTGCTTGTTTTTGTTCATAGGTGTTGCTGGCCAACTGCACCACGATGCGGACTGGTGATGGTAAATTATGCCGGTCGCGCCGTAGCTAATCTCGATAATACCGTTATTTATTATACGGTAGGATGAATTGCGACACGTTACATGCTTGACTGAATTTACGGTGTTTTAGGCGAGGAATGTGGATTAAGTGTTCATGTCATATGTATTATCCACGGAGTAGGCTATGTAGGGAAAAGCACACTTGGGAGAGAGTTAAGGGCTTGAAGTTTCTTATGGATAGTTATGCTGTTGAATTCTGCGTATCAAGAGAGTTTTGTAACTTGATATTTATTTAATTGCAATGAATTTATTGTAAAAAATAATGAAAAAAAGGCGATGAAAGTATGGGTACCGAAATAAAAAAGGTTGAACGAAATATGAATATCGAGATATTGCGTGTATTCTCGTTGTTTTTGATATTTTTTTGTCATTATCTATACTATAATTGTTCTGAATGTACTGGAAGTTTCCTTCGCATTTTAGTGTATTGGGCTGACAAAATGACCGGTCAGACTGGTGTTTGCTGTTTTCTGCTCATTACTGGCTACTTTATGGTCGATAAATCATTTAGGTTGTCTCGCGTAATTAAAACCGATATTCAAGTTATTGTCTATAGTTTATTATTATGTATAAGTTACTATTTATTGATGTTTATGCAAGCATTCCCTGCTTCTATTATTCCGTATTGGAAAGGCTTGCCTGAGATTACCACTATCTTCCAATCTGTGTTTCCTGTATGGAATTCTGTGTATTGGTTTGCTACGGCTTATATATTCCTGTTGTTTATTTCTCCAGTACTAAATATTCTTATTTTTCGTTTTAGTGCTCGTCAACATATGATGGTAATTCTTGGTCTTACGGCAGTAAGTATATGGCAATTGCTCTCCAAATTTTCGGCGTATTGGAACAATCTGCTGTATGTGGTAATTATCTATATGATCGGTGCTTGGATTCGTTTATACGCGGATCGTATTCAAGTGCCTCACATAAGATTAAAAATGAGTTGTGTGATTGGCGGCGCGGCGTTATTGCTGTTGCTTTTCTCAATGGAATATGTGTCCAAAGGTTTTGCAGCGCAATGGTTTAAGTGGTCTGGACACTCTATGCTCGGAGGTGTTCCTGTCCTTCCCATGGCTGTCGCAACGTGCATATTCTACGCTGTGGCGCGACGGCCCTCAAGATCCTGCGATATGCGAAGGCTGGCGCCGCTGATTGCTCCTGCAATGTTCGGAGTCTACTTGTTGCACGGCAATCAGGTTTTTGCCGCGACGTTCTGGTATGCGGTGAACTTGTGCATCCCATCGGTGACCGGTCCGGCGATGATAGCAGTCAATGGAGTGTCCGTCATTGTGTTGTTCATTGTCCTAACAGTGCTGTCTCTGATGATCAATACCGTTCTGGTGACTCCAATCACCGGATTGGTGATGCGCTCCTCACTCATGCAACGGGTATCCCGCCGCGTTGACCATATTTGGAATTTCGATGTCAGATGATGCATTGGGAGGCGGTGCGCTCAACGTCTCCCATGATTTTTCTTGAGGTGGGGAAACTGCCTTAGACCGAGTACCTGCATCGATAGATATCATAGGTGCCGGAGGCATCCGTTACAGAACGAACAAATTGATATTTCGTGTCAAGTATGTCGGCGATTATTGGCGTCAGAGTACCATACTGCTGCACCACGAGCATCTCGGTACGAGGTCGTGCGTAGGAATCAATGATCGTGGCTCGCAGATCATCGCTGAACTCGGCCTGCCAGTCCTGAAAAACCGCATAGGGGTAGGCAGGTTTCACATCGTTGAGTGTGTATGCCATCGCATTCATGTTGTAGAACGCTATGGATCCGTGGGATTGCTTTACCAATTGAGCGACCCAAGTGTTGTCGAATTCCGACCAGGTCGTGACCTGATAGGTGCGCATGCCGGCATAACCCAGTAATGCGGCCGTCACGCATACCAGTGCCACGATGCGTGACACCTTATTACGTAGAAAGGCTGCGGCCGGTACCAGCACGGAGGGAAGAAAAACCACATCGATTACCGTGTAATGGAGATAGGATCCGGTCTGGATGGTGAACATCTTGAAGAACAAAGCGGCGAACATCATCGCACAAAGCACAAGGAAGATCGAGTAGCAGGTGATTGATGCATGTCGGATCAGGCGAATGATGCCCGCCAACAACATGGCGAACGGCACTGCGAACACCAAGACAAGGGTTGAAAGATTGGGAATGCCTGCGGCGGCCAGGCCACCTGCATAGTGCAGGTTGTACAGTATCGTGCCGTACATGAACTCGTAGAATACGTCATGTGCGGCAAAATACACGGCAAACGGTATGAAGAACGTCGCCACTCCGGACAGGAATCCTAGAATGCAAATGCCTAGATTGCTCCAAAGACGCCGTATGATCAATAGTGCGGTCAATACCAGCAGACCCACGCATACGCCTACGGCGTTACTGAGACGGGTCATAAAACACACACCAAATGCCAATCCATGGACATATGCCCATGAACTGGGGACCCGCCAAGCACCTTGGCCCGTGGGATGGCCCTGATAGGCGAACAGGGAACGCAACAGCAGCCATGCGCTTGCAGCCAGGAACGGCAGGCAGAACAATTCGGTCATATTCCATGATCCTGGCAGACATATCGCAATCCATAGCACGCAGATCCACAGCACCAGCATGCTGATAATGTATGAATAGATGGGTTTGCGATTGTCGGGATGGTGCTCATGACCATTCACTGTGCCGATGATCAGCCAGAGAAGCCACATCGTGGCGAGTATGAAGACGCATTCGATAATGACGATGCCATAGCCGTTGCCGGTAAGTTTCCAACCAAGCATGTTGACGAAGAAAATGAACGGCCCCTTTTGATCCCAGATATCTCGGTAGGGCACGCCACCCTCTGCCCACACCCTGCCGACGAGCTGGAAGAAATCCTGATCAGGCATCAAGCGTAGATTTGCGGGATATAGCGGGGAAAAAACATCGAGTAGAAGAACGGCCATGACCGCGATACATGCATTGGCCAGTGCGCATACAAGCATCCGCTTGTGCGGCGTAAGGGCTGAAACTTTGGTGAAAGTCATGTGTTCTCCGATATGGCTTAATGTAGCGTCTTGGCTGGTATGCCAGCAATGGTGGTTTTTTTTCCAGGACCGAACGTGTGACGACGGCTCCCGCTCCGATTCGAGTTCCATCAGCGATGGTTACATTGCCAATAACCGACGCGCCAACGCCGATGTCGATATTGTCACCCAGCTGGGGAGCGGTAAAATCCGTCGCCGCGTTGCCAATGCAATTGGCACCGTGCAATACGCAGTTCTTACCGATGCGTGAATCTCCATTCACGACGATGTTGCCGTAATGGTAGATGCGAAGTCCTTCGTCGAAAACATTTTCGGAGATTTCAATGCCGAGTCGGCTTCCTAAATAGTTCTTCTTTCTGCGTGCCAAAAGAAAGGCAAGAAAATGCAGTGGCGTCTTGTGGCGGTTGTTATATCGGTATTCGCATATACGCAGTCGCTTCTGGTATCGCCAGATCTGAACTCTTGGGTCGTTGGTGAGGTATGCGATGAATGTGTCGCGGCGGTCGCCATATAGGTACGCGGTTTTTTCCAGGGATAGGAATCGCTGCAAGTCAGTTTTGGTCTGAATCACGGCGTGCCCCTCTTTGCAGATGCTCTGCATCTGTGGTCCTCTCTTTTTGCTGCTAAGGGGAATTATAAGGGGTCAGGGGAGACAAGTCCTTTGAGGGGATATCCCCTCGGATATGGCGGAACTGGAGGGCTTGTCGCATTGCTTGTTTTCGTTGATGAGGGTTGTATATTAACCCTATCCGTACGGTGCGCCGTTCGCCGTTTCAGTCCAGATAGCTTTGCTGTACGCTGTCAAGCATGCATGCCGACGTGAACCTGTCGAGATAGGTGCCACGGACGGCATCAGGGGAAAACCCACCACCACGGTCTGTACTCCGGTACACAATGATTCGACCATTGAATATGGCGGATCCTCATGCAGCGAAGTCAGCGGATACACGCTACTGGTAAGGAGATAGGTTCAAGCTTGCAACTTATGGCGCTGTAATACGTTGTGTCGGTATCAATGCGAATATGTGATGAATGTCGTTATGAGCATCACTATCGGCGTTTGTAAACAACGGCATCCGTTCCTTTAATGGTGATGGTTTGTACGGGCCGATACTGTCGACGCAAGATGTTGTCGATAGTTGGTTTCGTTGTGTGTTGCACTACGATATACTCCGCTTGAGCGGTGACGAATTCATCACGCAACAGTTGCGTGTAGCTGTCGCTGCATGATGCTTCCCAATCTTGAAGCCAAGCGAATCGATATATTGGCGTCAAATTATATTGCAGATATGCGTTGGGCTTTATGTTATACAGCACCACGCTGCCGTTGGCCTTTTGGATAACCTGTTCCAACTCGGGCTCGTCATACACCGGTTGGGACCAGATAAACTTGTTATCTTGTACGGCATGGCATCCGCATAGCAAGGCCATAATCAGTCCCAATACTGCCAGTGTCTGCCAGCGCATGCCGGCATATTGGCAGGCAATGCCCAGAAGAATTGGTAGGAAGATCGCAGCTATCGCGGCATAATGATGGTATGGATTGATGTTGAGGAACAGGGCCACAAATAGGATGCCGGATATCGCTATGGTGCAATCGGTGAGATTGAAATGACGTTCGAGCAGCATGTGCGCTAGGGAGGTTAGCACCATGGCACATGGTACTAACAGAATGAGTACGATGGTGCTGGGCTTCTCGGATAGCAGGCCGCCAGAATTCTCCGCATAGTTGATATTGAATAGTACTGTGCCATATATGAAATCGTAGAGTGCATGGTGCACCGCAAAATAGATACAGAATGGCACCAGTGGCAGGGCCACACCAGGGATAAACGTCAGAGCGCACTTGAACAATGCCGCCCATTGTTTCCACCGGAGGAGCACCATGGCGATGACCAGTACGCTAACACATACGGATAATGCGTTAGTCAAGCGGGAAAGCAGGCAGACGCTGAACGATATTCCATATACGAAAGGATGCCACCATGGCACGATGGCTACAGAATCATGGTTCGTCTGTTTAAACCACCGGACGGCAATCAATAGGGACAGAGCGAGGAAAGGAAGGCAAAGAGGCTCAGTCATGTCCCAAGAGGGGGCGCATAGAATGCCAATCCATATGGCGGATATCCATGCGATTATCATTGCTGCTACTGTGCCGTATCGTTTGGGAACAAATTCCTTGGCAATCAGGTACAACATATTCACCGTGATGGCGGCCCAGATGATGATGAGCAAGAAGATGCCTAACGCTGAGCCCGTAAGTTTCCATCCGACCATATTAAACAAGAAGATCATAGGGCCTTTTTGGTCCCAGAAATCCACGTATGGCACACCGCCCTCGGCCCAGATTTTGCCGGTAAGCTCAAAAATGTACTGGTCGGAATACGCTTCGATAACCTGAGGATAGATGGGTGAGAGAAGATCCGTGAGTGTAATTAGTATTGCGGCGAATACAGAGTTCACCACAATCGGAATCGCACACGGTGCCATGCGGATACGGCTCAGTGATGAAGCTGATGATGCCATTGGTGCACTACATGCCATTGATGTATCACCCTTTCATTGAATGGATACACGCAGTTATTTCTGGTATCGCCAGATCTGAACTCTTGGGTCGTTGGTGAGGTATGCGATGAATGTGTCGCGGCGGTCGCCATATAGGTACGCGGTTTTTTCCAGGGATAGGAATCGCTGCAAGTCAGTTTTGGTCTGAATCACGGCGTGCCCCTCTTTGCAGATGCTCTGCATCTGTGGTCCTCTCTTTTTGCTGCTAAGGGGAATTATAAGGGGTCAGGGGAGACAAGTCCTTTGAGGGGATATCCCCTCGGATATGGCGGAACTGGAGGGCTTGTCGCATTGCTTGTTTTCGTTGATGAGGGTTGTATATTAACCCTATCCGTACGGTGCGCCGTTCGCCGTTTCAGTCCAGATAGCTTTGCTGTACGCTGTCAAGCATGCATGCCGACGTGAACCTGTCGAGATAGGTGCCACGGACGGCATCAGGGGAAAACCCACCACCACGGGATCGCTCGGAGATGATGCGTTCCACCTGGCGTGCACCATCCTCCACATCCCCCACCTCGAACAGGTAGCCGTTCACGCCAGGTCTTACCACTTCGTTGCTGCCGGTCACATTCGTCGCCACGATTGGCACACCCGCACGCAATGACTCGACCAATGAATAGGGCAGTCCTTCATACAGCGAGGTCAGCAGGTATACGTCGAACGCCGTGACGATACGTTCCGCATCGTCACGGTAGCCGAGCAGGTGCACGTGGTCGGCGAGGCCATTGCTTTCGACGAACCTCGTCACATCATCCTGCAGGTCTCCATCGCCCACGCAAACGAAATGCACGCGCGGATTATGCTTGACCACCGTTTTGGCGACCCTCACAAATGTCATCGGGTCCTTCTGCGCGGCCAGGCGCACGGTCGAACCGACTACGATCGAGTCCTGCGGCAAGCTGGACAATCCCAATGCCCGCAACGCTTCATCGTGCGAAGGCAATTCAATATCGGGAATGCCGTTATAGACGACCTTGAACTTATTCGGATTGTCAATCCCATACCTCAATGCGATATCACACTCGCCGGCGGAAACGTTGAACGTACGGGTGGTGAGCAGGTGGCTGAACATTCGCTCGAGCATCACGAACAGCAGTTTTTTGGACTCGGAAAATTCCCAAGCCTGGAATGAGTAGGCGTGAGGTGTGTAAAATACCTTCGCCACATGGCTGCCAATGATTGCGGAGCGTCCGATGATGCCCGCTTTCGAGCTATGGCAGTGCAGAATATCGGGCTTGATCTGCTTGATGAGCTCATGTACGCGCAACCATGCTCTGATGTCGTTCGATGCGGAAATATCCCGGGTCAGTTCGGGGATGGGGATGAGCGTCGCATGCTTTTCCATCTCGGGCAGGGCCTTGCGGTAATAATCATCAAGTCGGTCTGTCCCGTAGGCGACCGTCACGTCGAACCTGTCGTGGTCGATGCCGTTGACGATATCCACGACGTTACGACCGCAACCTCCCATAGCCTCTTGGACTATGAGCAGCTTCTTCTTGGCCGTGATCATGCTTTCCCCTCGAATTGTTTTCTGAAACCCACATACGTTAGGGTGGTGACAACACCCTAACGCATACGTATAATACTCTTATCCAGACACGTCTGTCCCTCCCCTAAACATACTTGCCCGCTCCCCTAAATATGTCCGTCGGATTTCTACTGGTTTTCCCCTTGTGGCATGGCATCCGTATAATGTGCGAGAGGACAGTGGAAATGCTAGAAGGGAATACCGGAGTATGTCGGGAAATGAGTTCGGGGAATGGCCAGAAGTGCATGCTCCAAGTGGAAATCACGGTGCGGGGACCGCGAGGACTTATGATTTTCCCCTAACCGAAGAGGATCGGCTCGCCGAAGAGGACGTTTCCAGAGGACTCTCGGTTGGTAATATCGGAGGTTCAATAGCAGAAGTGAAGCCGAAGGGATTCGTATACCGGCATCGCCGCGAGCTGGTCGGCACCGCCGCGATCGCCGTGGTCGCCACGGTGGTGACGGGCCTTGCGCTCAACTTCCGTCAACATGTCGACAGCCAGGAGGTGCTGAGCTCCTGCCAACAGTCCGTCGATATCTATCATTCCAATACGGAACGTTTGAAGAAGACCATTGACGGCGCGGCCGACGATCTGTTGATCGCAAAGAACCAGGTACAGGATCCACAGACAGTGGCTGACTTGCGCGCCGCAGTCGACAAGGGCAATGAAAAGACCAAGCTCACCGCCGGCTGCGACGCGTCGGCCTCAGCCGAGGACAACCAGGCCAGCGATGAAAGCATCACCGAGGCCACCCGCAAGTTGGGGGACAAGGTCGAGGCCATTCTGAGTGCCAAGACCGCAGTGGAGCGTTCAAAAAACGCCCGTGATGTCGCCGTTGCGAAGGCCGAGCTGGTCAACAAGGTCAATGATGGACAGAACGTGCTCGGTACCGTGCATTCCAACGACCTGAACGCCCGCCAGGATTTGTTCGCGGCGTTGAACGATGCCCAGCAGACGGCGACCACGTCCGCTTCCGCCGATCCGAACGTATACATCAATCAGCTTAAGATGCTTCAGAAGGCCATTGACGAATTCAGCGCAACAGGCATCTCCGAGTAACCGTGGATCATGCCGCTTGACGTAAGACCGGATCCGTGGCCGATATACGAAAAGTCCCGTACGCGCGGACGTACGGGACTTGCGCTCTTTTGAGATTGGAACCCGTGTGACGTATGGTTCCATGCGCCACACGGACCGAATCAGTAGCACTTGTGGGCGAGCCAGTAGCTGTAGGCTCCCTGAATGGAACCGTAGCGTGAGGCGCAATAACCCCAGAACCACTTGAGCTGGGTCTGATAATTGGTGGCCCAGTCGGAACCGGCGCTGACCATCTTGCTGCCGGGCAGTGCCTGCGGCAGGCCATACGCGCCGGAACTTGGATTCGTGGCGGACACGCTCCAGCCGGATTCATGCGAGATGATGTACACGGTCGCGGTGAAATCGGCCTCGGTATAACCGTTGGAAATCAGATAGTCATGGGCCCACTGTTGCATCTCGCCAGCCGGCACGGTGGTACCGACCGAAGCGGTGCTGCTGGACGAAGACGAGGACGAAGAAGACGACGATGATGTGGAAGTGGAGCCGGTACCGACGAGAACCACCTTGTCGACCGGAGCTTTCTTCACGTACGAGCTGATCATATTCGAGGAGATGACGGTGTCGCCGGAGCGAGTTACGAGGTTCGTGGATTCCATCACGCCTTCCTCGCCTTCGGTCTCGACCTTCTCCTGGCCCTTCGGCAGGGAGGAAGTCTCCTTCTTCACGACATTGAATGCGATCGACGAGTCGGAGACCTCGACGGAAGCACCTGCACGGCTGACGGTGATTACAGTCTTCTCATCGACTTTGGTGGTCAGCGACGGGGAGACGGTGTCTTCCGGTTCAAGCGTGATGTTGCCGGCTTCCAGCACGGACTTGACGTTGGTGAAATTGGTGCCCGGCACCACGCGGGACTTGCCGTTGATCTTCACGGTGACATATGCGGTATCACCGCCGAGAGCCTCACGGGCGTTGCCACGGGACGCTTCGGCATCGGTGGCGGAGTAGGCGGTGACACGCGTGGTCGGCTCCGCCTGGGTGGATGACGTATAGAAACTACGTGAAATAATGCCACCGGTAGCCAGCAGCCCCACCGCCGCGAACGTTGCGACGATCTTCACACACTGGGACCTGTTCGGTAGGCTCAGGGTAAACGGGCGTCCATGCTTGCTGTGGTTAGCCATTCTGCTCCTATAAAGCGACTTCATGGGCCTCGACGAATTCGGGTTCTGCACGCGGCCGCAAAGGCTTCGCCGGAATGCGCGCATCTAAAAGAGCAGTTTACCCTAAGCGCTCGATTATCGGCAGCCGAAGATACACGGGGGTACATGCGAACGCCCGTCGCAATCATGGCTTGTTGATCGCGACGGGCGCGCATTGCCGTTGTGGGGTACTTCCGCCTACTGTTCGGCTCCGGTGTGGCCGGAAGCTGCGGCGTTCACATCCAACGCCTTGGCCTGTCCGATCAGATCATCCAGATCGGAGGCGCGCAGGGCGCCGGCCTGCTGGAACACGATCTGCTGCTTCTTGACGACCATCAGCGTCGGAACGGCCTGTACCTTGGCCGCCTGAGCAAGATCAGGATTCTGATCGATATCGACCTTGGCGAAATAGATGTCGGGGTTCGCTTCGCTCGCCTTTTCGAAAGTCGGTCCGAACGCGCGGCACGGGCCGCACCAAGTGGCCCAGAAATCCACGAATACGAGATCGTTGCCCTCGATGACCTCGTTGAAGTTCTCAGAGGTGACTGCATGCGTTGCCATAGCTGCTCCTTACATTCGCGTGTGGTGCAGTATATAACCTCCGGCATTCGTCTTGCATTCCGGTGTCCGCTATGGGAGGAACGAAAAAGGCTTGAACGTTACGCGAGGTGCGCGATAATGGGAGGCATGCCAGTGATGAATGATGAGGTGCCCGACGAGGGCGATTTCGATGCCGGACGCAGGCGCGGTGAATTCGACGACATCACACCGGAGGATTTCATCCGCGGAACGGGCAATCCTCCCGGGTGGCTCGGCTCCGATGAAATCAACCGCATGCGCAGCGAAATGCCGATTCCCTACGTGCAGATCGTGCCGGTGCGCACCGATGAACTCGGCCGCGTAGCGCAGGTCGGTTCCCTGCTGCGTGTCTCCGATGACGGCAGCATCGAACGGACGCTGATTGCCGGGCGCGTGCTCTACCATGAGTCGATTCGTGAGGCGATCGCCCGCAACGTCGCCAAGGATCTGGGAGATATCGCCTTGCCGGTGCTGCCGTCCAGCCTGCAGCCGTTCACGGTGGCGGAATTCTTCCCTACGCCCGGCATCTCGGATTATTTCGACGCCCGGCAGCATGCGATTGCACTGTGCTACGTAGTGCCGATCGCCGGTGACTGCAGACCTCAGGACGAGACGCTGGATGTGGAATGGGTCGATCCGAACGGTGCGATGCTTGACACGTTCCTCGGGCAGATGGGCAATGGGTATGGAACGATTGTGAGGCAGGCGCTGGCATGGGCCGGCAGATGACGCGAGACGGATTGGAGCATGACATGGGGATTGAATTGAAGAACACCGTGTATCGCGAAGGGGAGGGGATTCCCGTGGTGTTGGTTCACGGATTTCCGGTGGATCACCGCATGTGGGACCAGTGCGCCGCCGCACTCGCGCGAATCTGCGACGAGCACGGTATGACACGCTTCCCGATCTGGGCACCGGACATGCCCGGTGCGGGCGAAGGCCCGATTCCGAGTGACGAAGCCAGCGGAGGCAAGGACGCGGACGGCACGTTCCCGCATGCCCTTGATCGCATGGCGGACGCATACGTGGACATGATTCGTGAGGCCGGCCATGAGAAGGCCATCTGGGTGGGCCTTTCCATGGGAGGCTATCTGATCCTTGACATTCAGCGACTGCATCCCGAAGCGGTGGCGGGCCTCGCCCTGTGTGACACGAAAGGCGATGCGGATTCGGCGGCGATGCGTGGCAGGCGCATCGCCATCGCCGACGAATGCGAAGCCACCGGCACGCATGATCCGGTGATGGGATTCGCCGTGGCAAACGAGACGGACTCCAGCATCAAGCAATCCGCCGAATACGCTCGCCAATTCACGCTGTGGATCAATGAGCAGCCGGCAGCCGGCATCGCCTGGCGTGAACGCATGGCCGCAGGACGCCCTGACCTGAACGACGTGCTGGCGAAGGTAAGCGCACCAAGCGCGGTGATCTGCGGCGACAAGGATCCGTCAAGTCCGCCCGAAGTGATGGGTCCGGTAGCGGATGCGATGACCGGCACGACCGTGGACTTCACCGTAATCAGTGATTGCGGACACTTCAGCGCATACGAGCATCCCGAAGCGGTGGCCGAAGCATTGCGTCAGCTCGTGCGTAGAATTCAGTAGCATCCGTTTCTCACCGCGCCATCGCCGACTCGCTGCGCGCTTCGGATGACGTGGGTTGCCGGATGCGGATACTATATGGAATTCAGATATTTCATACGGGGAAAGGAATGCGATGAGCGTGTTTTCTCCTTTGGCATTGACGCAGGCACTGCCATTCCTGCCATTGGCACAAGGTGACATCGACTATGAGGTGGGCCGCAGAGGCGAACCCGACCTATTCGCGAACGTACTGCCGGAACCGGCCACGAAAGTCATCCTCGTCAAAGACGGCAAAGTGGCGGTACCGCACGGGCAAGGCGCCATCGCCGACTATGCCAACGTGAACATGCGACTCGCGCAACTGCCGGGAGGCTACGTCGCCGCCGAACTACGCTCGCATCCGACGGCGCTCGCCATCTTCCTCGGCTCGTATGGCGGTTGCCGTGACGAGCATGTGGTGGCCGTCGACGTGACCCGCGTGCATGCCATCGAAACTCCCGTGGCCGACAGTGCCTACGAAGGTGCCGACGACGCCTTCGACGAAGGCAATGCCGCCGAAGCCGTTTCAGGAAAGCCATCGCTCCTTGAATCCGCCGCGGAACGCTTCGACTGGGTGGATCTGCGTGCCTTCGCACCGCATGCCAACGCCCGTGAGGCCGGTCAGGCGACCACCGCCATCTCGCTGGGTATGTGGCATACGCGTCAGCGCCACTGCCCGACCTGTGGAGCGCTGACCGAACCGGCGCTCGGCGGCTGGGCCCAACGTTGCACCAACGAAGCGGATGGCAGGAGACTGCTGTTCCCCCGTGTGGAACCGGCTGTGATCACGGCGGTCATCGACCATGAGGACCGCCTGTTGCTGCAGCACAACAGCGCATGGGGCAATGCCGGGCTGTATTCCGTTTCCGCGGGATTCGTGGAGGCCGGCGAGAATCTGGAGCACGCCTGCCGTCGCGAGGCCAGGGAGGAGGTCGGCATCGAAGTGGGGGAGCTGCGATACCTCGGCTCCCAACCGTGGCCGTTCCCTGCGTCGCTGATGATGGCGTTCAAAGGGCTTGCTACGACCACCGACATACGAGTGGACGGCGAGGAGACGCTCTCCGCACGGTGGGTGACCCGTGACGAATACATGAACGAGTTGATTTCGGGCCATATGGAGGCTCCCGGCAAGGCGACGATCGCACGGTATATGATTGAGGAGTGGCTCGGACACGAGCTGCCGTGAGCGAGATACCGAAATTGGTCATCGCACGGCGTATAGTTGGGGGTTGTTGTGAATAGGGGAAGAATATAAGGAACAGCAGCATGTCTGACGAGCGTGAGCAAGCCCTGGCTGGAGACGATACCGCTACGATCGCACCGCTTCCGGTGGCACCGGCGGTGTTCACTCCTATTGAAGAGATCGCCATGCCGGAAGTAAAGAGAAAAAACAAGTGGCCGCTGATCATCACCCTCATCGTGATGGGGGTGTTGTTGCTCGCTGCCGTCTCCGGATTCTTCGTTGCACGTTGGTATTTTCAGGATAAGGCCGCTCCGGGCGTGACCTTCGCCGGTTCCAGCGTTGCCGGGCAGACCAGAGAGCAGCTGAAAGACACCGTCAGCGACGCGGTGAAGAGCACCACCATCACCATCAAAGACAATGATGGCAACACCGATACGGCAAAGCTCACCGATCTCGGCGTGACGGTCAACATCAACAAAACCGTCTCCAATCTGCTTGCCGCCAAGCATGATGACGATGGCGTGCTGGCCGCCATCAATGCCGTGAATCCCTTCGACAAAAGCGAGGTGCCGCTTGCGGCGCAGACCAACGAGCTTGATCTCACCACGTATGTGACCGACAAGTTCGTGGATGAGGATGAGCGTGCGGTCGCCTCCACCATCTCCTATGACTCCGATGAGCAGGCCTTCACCACCGTGGAAGGCCGGGAGGGACGCACTCCTGAAACCGACAAGGTACTGACCGCCGTACGGAACGCCATCAACGTACCGGGTGGCAACAGCACCGCGTCCATCAGCTACAAGAACGTCGATATGCCGGTCAGCGTGAGCGCGGCACAGCGGGCCACCGACGAAGCGAACGCCCGATTGAACAACAAAATCGTACTCGACAACGGCAAGGACAAGACCTTCGAACTGCCGGTCGATGTCGTCGCTTCCTGGATCAAGCCGAATGCCGATCTGGACAAGGGCACGATTTCCCTGACCTATGACGAGCAGGCAATCGGCAACTATCTTGAACAGGAAGTGCCGAACCAGCTCAACCAAGACAAAGTCTCACAGGAAGACGCAGTCGACAGCAACGGCACGGTGCTGGTGACCATAGTCAAAGGTGTGGATGGGCTGAAGGTCAAGAACGTGTCCGCCCTTACCCCGAAGGTGGTGAACGCCCTGCAGGGTGGCCAAGGCGCGACGATTCCCGTTGAAAGCGACGTGGACGCATTCGACACCGTGCAGAAGAAGTCGGAGTATCGCATCGTGGTGGACCGTGCCTCTCAGACCGCCACCGTGTATCAGAACGATCAGGCGGTCAGGACCTTCCCGGTGTGCACGGGAACCGCCGGCAAGCATGAAACCGATCTGGGCACCTACTACATCTATCTGAAATACAACGTGCAGGATATGACGGGCCTGAATGATGACGGTTCGCGTTACCTCTCCAAAGGCGTGAAATGGGTCGGCTATTTCAACGGCGGCGAAGGATTCCACACGGCAAGCTGGAATGGTTACGGCATTGCGCATGGCGATCCGGTGCACTACGGTTCGCACGGCTGTGTGAACATGTATGAGGCGGATGCCAAGTGGATCTACGACAACTGCCCCGAAGGTACCGTGGTGCAAGTGGTAGGCGCCATGCCGTCCGGTGCGGTACGCTAGGCACATGAGCGAAGATAACGACAACAAGTTGAATCTCGAAGTGCCCGAGCACCTCGAATACTCCGACGAGCATGTGTGGGTCGACGCCTCCGTCGAACCCGCCATGGTGGGCATCACCGAATATGCCACCGAACAGCTCGGCGAGCTCGTGTACGTGGATCTGCCTGAGGTCGGTGCCCAGGTCGAGGCGGGCGATGAGGTGGCGGAGCTTGAATCCGCTAAGGCCGTGACCCCTCTGGTGTGCCCGGTGGCGGGCACGATTCGGTACGTGAACGCCGAGGTTTCGGATGATCCGAGCATCATCACGAACGACCCGTATGGCGAAGGCTGGATCTTCAAGATCGAGCTCGAAGACGACGAGCCGGATCTGCTCAGTTCCGGGGAATACGCGAGAATCGTCACCGAATAGCCGCCGAACAGTTGACTGTGCGAGGCTCAAAGTACCCTGAAAGTTCCCTGATTTTCGCGTTTGGGTAACGGGTTGTTCTTCCGGGCCTTTTATAGTGAGGATATGAACGAACCACAGCCGTTGCCCCAACGCGAGATTGATGCGAGTGATAGTGACGACATGCCTACCGTGCCGATTCCCGCACATAAGGTCGTCACCACGTTCGACGCCGCCTCACGGCATGAGCGCATCGAAATCAAGCCGCCGCTGATTCGTTTCTGCCGTCGCGCCATCACGTATGGATTCGGCATCTGGTTGCGTTTTTCCACCGCATTGGTGCGCCGTCTCAACTGGTATCCGCGCGTCGAGCCGTATGTCGGTTACGGTACCGAGCACTATTCCCGACTGATCTGCCGTACCGTGTTCGGTCCGTTCAAGCGTCAGTCCGGACGGCTGACCCGCGGCATTCGAGGCATGCTCACCATTCCGTCACCGCATACGAAAGTGCGCATCGCCATCGACGATGTACCGTTGGAAACGGTGCAGGTCGGCATATCCGAAGTGTACGACCACGTCGACAGGTCACGTGACATCTCCAGTGAATTCGCCGCTTCCGATTCCGCCGGCTATCTCGATCTGGTTGCCGAACATTCGCTGGAACCGGGCATCCACAACGTGTCGTATTGCGTGCGTAGCCGCAAACCGGTCGCCGCGAATCTCTTCACGATACCAAGCGGCACAAAAGTCGGCGTAATCTCCGACGTTGACGACACGATCATGGTCACGCAGGCACCGAGCCTGATGAAGGCGGCCTACAATCTGCTACTGCTTGATCCCAAGAAAAAAGTACCGGTGCCGGGCATGAACCTACTGTTCAACCGCATCGCCGACATGTTTCCGGATGCACCGTTCTTCTACCTGTCGACATCGCCATGGAACGTGGAAAGTTCGATCCGACACTTCATCACCTACCACGGATTCCCGGAAGGACCGCTTCTGCTACGCGATCTCGATCCGCGACCGAAGACTTTCATTCCTTCCGGTGTGCAGCACAAACTCGAGTATGCGGAACAGCTGATGGCCGATTTTCCGGATATGAAATTCATTCTCATAGGCGATGACGGTCAGAAGGATCCGACCACATACGCAACCATCGCCAAACGTTACCCGGGGCGTGTGCTTGCGGTAGGCATACGGCAGCTTTCGCCGCGTGAATCCGCAGGAAGTCTGGGTACGATGGCGGGACTTGCGGCCACGCAGCCGGTGCCGGTCACCGATGTGCCTGTTTTCACCGGCACCACGGGGTCCAATCTGATGAAAACCATGATGCCGTACCTGAAGCAGCAACTCGACAAGTAAGGTCTTCGCAATCTGCCGACGCTGAGGCCCACCTCAGTGTCGGTGGTTTGGGTGGTTTCTCAATCTGCCGACGGTTAGACCCGACTCAGCGTCGGTAGATTGGGAGAATCATGCCGGTATAATCGCGTGCATGAGTGAAAATCGTGGTGCGCAGGGCGTATTGGAGCAGAACCAGAGTGGGCTGGGCCGGAACCAGAGTGGGCTGGAATTTCCGTGCGCGAAGCGGGTACCTCAGGAGCGCGTGTTTCATGGCGATACGTTCGTGGACGACTACGAATGGCTACGTGACAAGGATTCACCAGAAGTACGGGAATATGTGGCCGCGCAGAACCGGTACTGCGCGGCGCGTATGGAACCCTTGAAAACGTTGCGCACCACGTTGTTCGAGGAATTCAAGTCGCATGTGCAGGAAACCGATATGTCGGTACCGACGCGCATGGACGGCTACTGGTATTTCACCCGTACCAAGCAGGGCGAACAATACGGAGTGCAGTGCCGCCTGCCGATTCGCGACGATGATGATTGGGATCCGCCGCATATCGAAGCCGGTGTGCCAATCGATGGTGAACGAATCGTATTCGATACCAATGCCGAGGCGAAAGGACACGATTTCTTCCGCATCGGCGGCATGGATATCTCCAAGGACGGCCGTTGGCTGCTCTATGGCATCGATACGCGTGGCGATGAACGCTACGATTTCCGTATACGCGATCTCGAGACCGGCGAAGAACTGCCGGAGGTGTTCGAGGGGATCGCCGGGGCATGTTTTACGCCGGATGCGCAATGGGTCTTCTACACCCTGCTCGACGATGCGTGGCGTCCGTATGTGATTATGCGCCACCATGTGGGAACGCCGGTCGCCGACGATGTGGAAGTGTTCCGTGAAGCCGATGAGCGTTTCTGGGTGGGCGTCGGTCTGTCGTTCGACGAGCGCAACATCGTGATCGGTACCGGTTCCAAGACCACCACGGAGGTGTTGCTACTGCCCACCGATACGCCTGAAGGCAAGTTCCAGGCGTTCATTCCGCGCGAAGCCGATGTGGAATATGACGTGAGCTTCGCATGCTTCGAAGGCGCCGGCGAGCATGGTGAGGATATTCCGCTGGCCGTGGTGTACCACAATGCGCTGAATCCGAATTTCGAAATCGACGTCATCGACATGCGTTCGCATGAGCCGCCTTACCGCTTGGGTGAGGGAGTGTGCGTGGCTTCCGGATCGCCATACGGCTGCGAGCATGGCGACGCCGTCGAACCGGGCGCCTTCGCCCGACCGATCGGCACTGCATACTCGAATCCATGCAATCCCGCCATTTTGCAGGGCGCGCACGGCCTCGGCATCGAGGGCATCGCGATTCATCGGCATTTCGTGGCATTGCAGTATCGTGCGGAAAGTCTGCCACACGTGGCCGTAATGACCAAGACGGCCGCAGCCGAGGATTTTCTGGCAGGCCGGCCGTGGCGTTTCACCGAGCTCGTGCCGCATGCGCTCGAAGACGATTGGGACGTAGACGAATCCGTGGACGAGGTCAATGAGGAGCGGGCCGAAGTGTGGGCCGCACTTGACCGCGGTCTTGGCTCCGACATCATGGGCGCCGACGATACCGCAGGACCCCACGCGCGCAATCTGCATGGCCATGCCGACGTCTTGCAGGCGGCGCAGGGCAAAGGATCCGCGGTACACGGCATCTCACGCAAGGCCATGACGTCTTCCGACGGTGCGACCGCCGACGACATGCCGGGGGAGACCCGCAGACTGTACTCGATCGGCGTGGGTGGCAATCCTTCATACGATGCACCGCGCGTGCGCTATTCCTTCTCCAGCTACACGCGGCCGGGCGAACTGCATGACATCGACCCGGCTACCGGTGAGGACCGTCTTCTCAAACGCGCCACCGTATTGGGCGATTTCGATCCGCGCGACTATATGGAACGCCGTGTGTGGATCACCGCACGCGACGGCGAACGCATTCCGGTGTCGCTGGTGTGGAGGCGCGACGTGCCAACCTGCGATTCGGCCATGTTCATCACCAGCTATGGTGCGTACGAGATCAGTTCCGACCCTGGGTTCGCGGTGTCGCGCATCAGCATGCTCGACCGAGGCGTGCTGTATGCCGTGCCGCATATCCGTGGCGGCGGCGAAATGGGACGCGCTTGGTATGAGCAGGGACATCTGATGAACAAGAAGCATTCGTTCGAGGATTTCGTGGATGCCACGCGGGCCCTGCAACGAGCCGGACTGGCCTCGCCGTCGCGTACCGTGGCGAATGGCGGGTCGGCCGGCGGCCTGTTGATGGGTGCGGTGGCCAACATGGCGCCGGAATGCTATGCAGGCATAGAGGCGGATGTGCCGTTCGTGGATGCGTTGACGTCGATTCTCGATCCGTCGTTGCCGTTAACCGTCACCGAATGGGATGAATGGGGTGATCCGTTGCACAATGCGGATGTGTACCGGTATATGAAGGGATACACGCCGTATGAGAATGCGCCGGAATCCACCGACGACGCGCGCGTGGCGGTGTTTCCGAGAATCTTCATCACCACGTCGATGAACGATACGCGCGTGCTGTATGTGGAGCCGATGAAATGGCTGGCCCGTCTGCAGCGCGCCGGCGTGGACGCCGTGGCGAAGATCGAGGTGGAAGCGGGCCACGGCGGCACTTCCGGTCGCTACAAGCAATGGGAGGAAGTCTCATATGAGAACGCCTGGTGCCTGAGTGTGATGGGCATTACCAGCTGATCGCAGCCTAGGCTGCCTCAGGTCGCCCATATCCGCCCGGATCAACTGGACCATCTTTGGATTCGTCCATGATTCGCGCCATGATTCGCCGTGTGACGGGCGGATGTCCACTTGCTGAGCGGTTCCGGTTCGAAGCATGAATCGCTGAGTAGAGTCGCGTGCTATGAGTGAAACAACGAAGAAGTACACCATCGCCGTCATTCCGGGCGATGGCATCGGCAAGGAAGTAACCCCGTGGGCCCAGAAGGCTCTGGAGAAGGCGGCCGAAGGCGTCGCCGAATTCGAGTATGAGCGCTTCGATCTGGGAGCGGAACGCTACCTGCGTGACGGTGCGATCCTTCCGGAAGAGGAAGAGGAGCGCATCAAGAAGACCGACGCGATCCTGCTGGGTGCCGTCGGCGATCCGCGCATCAAGGCCGGCATTCTGGAGCGCGGCCTGCTTCTGAAACTCCGTTTCGATCTTGATCAGTATGTGAACCTGCGCCCCTCCAAACTGTACAAGGGCGTGACCTCGCCGCTCGCCGATCCGGGCGACATCGACTTCGTGGTGGTGCGTGAGGGCACCGAAGGCCTGTATTGCGGTGCCGGTGGTGCGGTCCGCCGTGGCACCCCGAACGAAGTGGCCACCGAAGTGTCCATCAACACCGCTTACGGCGTGGAACGTGTAGTGCGCTACGCCTTCCAGCTGGCCATGAAACGCAGGAAGCACGTGACGCTCGTGCACAAGAAGAACGTGCTCGTCAACGCGGGCGACATGTGGCAGCGCATCGTCAATACGGTGGCGGAGGAGTATCCGGAAGTCTCCCACGACTATCTGCACATCGACGCGACCACCATCTTCATGGTATCCGACCCGTCCCGTTTCGACGTGATTCTGACCGACAACCTGTTCGGCGACATCATTACCGACGAAGCCGGTGCCGTGGTAGGCGGCGTGGGCTATTCCGCCTCCGGCTGCATCAACGCCTCCGACGAGTATCCGTCGATGTTCGAGCCGATCCACGGTTCCGCTCCGGACATCGCAGGCCAGAACAAAGCCAATCCGACCGCTGCGATCCTGTCGGCCGCCATGCTGCTGCGCCACCTCGGCTTCGACGAGGCCGCCGCACGCATCGACACCGCAGTCGAAGCGGACATCGAGGAGCTGGGGTCCACCACGCGTTCCACCGACGAGGTCGGCCGCGATATTCTGGCACGTATGTAAGTCTGCTCATAGCGAATGTTCCCTCCGACGGCGCCACTCGTCGGAGGGAACATTTTTTCAGAGATGATTCAGGGGCTTTTCGGGGAAGTCGCCAAGGTGACCATACGATTTATGCGATATTGTTGAACCATGAACGACGACAACACTAATTTCACCAACCCCGACCACATCAATGGTTCCGCTTCGGCTGACGGATCGACCCCATCAAACGATTCGCAGTCGAGCTACAGCCAATACGGTACCGAACAGCCGGCCGCCGACCATAGCCAGACCACGAACACGCAGCCGGCCGCCGACTATGGTTCCTACGGGCAGCAGTCCTCCGCACAGCAGAACTACGGTCAAACCACGGATGGAACGTATGGCTCATACGGTTCCTATGGGCAACAGTCCGGCCAGGCTTACGGACAGAACGGCTCCTATTATGCGCAGTCCGGGCAGACGGGCCAGTCGGCCTATGACCCGAACGCCCAACAGAACGGGTATACGCAGCAGAACGCATACACCCAGCCGAACGCATACACGCAGCAGGGCTATGGACAGCCGAACTACACTCAGCCGAACCCGTATACACAGCAGTACTATCAGCCGAACGGCCAGCCGTTGCCTCCGGGATACGTGCCCCGCCAGAAGATCGTGGCCGGCCTGCTCGGCATCTTCCTAGGCAGTCTGGGCATCCACAATTTCTATCTCGGCAACACCACCAAGGCCGTTGTTCAGCTACTGCTGACGGTGGTCGGATGGATCATCCTCATCGGACCGGTAGTGGCCAGCATCTGGGGCCTTGTCGAAGGCATTCTGATTCTGTGCTCCGACATCGGTTCCCCGTGGCACCGCGACGGTCGCGGCGTAGAGCTACGCGATTGATGGGCAGAGGCGTATACAAGCAGCCGGGCGGTAAACTCGTGGGGGTTACCGCCCGGCTTCGTGATGGGTACTGCCATATCGACGGCGATTTTTTCATTGACGGCAATGAAGACCGTGCCCATGAGATGCTGCTCGACATCGAACGGACGTTAGTCGCGGGACGGTCGATTTGCGACATTCCGCAACAATATCCGGACGTTGCACTGGTCGGCATGACCATGCAGGGAATTGAAACGGCCTTTCGCAGGGCCGTTACGCAAGATGACCCCGTTCCCCAAGAGCGGGAATCGCAAACGTCACTGCCGCGAATCGCATCGTCGCGGGCATCGCATCACACTTCGACGGGCGACGAATTCGGCGAGCTGACGGCAGTGGAATGCGCGGCGAGATGGCGCAGTCTCAAGCCAACGGTCCTGCATGATGCACCACGCAGCCCGCAGGAACAGATGGACACGGACCTGCAATGGGCCCGCGAAGTGGCGGCAGGCAGTCGCAAAGCGACCCTGCGCATCTGGGAATGGGCCGCTCCGGCCGTGGTGATCGGCCGATTCCAATCATTGCCGGACGAGGTCAACGAGCAGGCCGCACAAGCCGAAGGCATCCAGATAGTGCGACGATGCACCGGTGGCGGCGCGATGTTCATCGAACCGGGCAACACCATCACCTACTCGCTGTACGCGCCGCTGGATTTCGCCAAAGGCGTGAGCATCGAGGGCTCCTATAGGCTGTGTGACTATTGGCTTGTCACGGCACTGCGCGAACTTGGTCTGGACGTGCGGTTCACCGGATTGAACGACATCGCATCGCAATACGGCAAGATCGGCGGAGCGGCGCAGCGCAGGTTCCCCCCGATCGATACGGGCCCCGGCGCGATACTGCATCATGTGACGCTCGCCTATGACATCGACGGCGAAAAAATGATGCGCGTGTTGCACGTGTCACGCGAGAAGATGTCGGATAAAGCCGTGAAATCAGCGGTGAAGCGCGTCGATCCGATGCGCTCGCAGACCGGCATGAGCCGTGATGTGGTGGTGAATCATCTGATTGCCGCGGCCAGGCGCGTTACAATATAGCGCGAATGGTCGAGGGCGATCCGATCGGAGATGGAGGTGCGATGGGTGTGGTTACGCCGAACGGGATCTACGACGAAAGCACGACGCTGCTGCACACCGCACTGTTCAAGCAGGTCTCCAAAGACGAGGCCGAGGAGCTGCTGCCGCATCTGCAGCATGCGGAATACGGCAAAGGCGATTTCATCTTCCGCGAAGGCGATACCGACCACCGCATGTATGTGCTGGAAGAGGGCCGCGTCAAGCTGATCAGACAATCCTCCGACAAGCGCGTGCAGTTGCTGAGCATCCATGCATACGGTGAACTGCTGGGCGAGATTCCGGTCTTCGACCCGCATGGCGGACCACGTACGGCCTCCGCGGTGGCGATGACGAACGGCACGCGGGTGGTCTGGTTGGAGCACGATGCGCTGTTCGCCTGGCTCGATGAGCATCCGCGCGTGGCCGTGGATATGCTGCAGGTGCTGGCACATCGTATGCGCGCCAATAACGAGCGCATCTCCGATCTGGTGTTCATGGACGTTCCCGGCCGGTTGGCGAAGACCTTGCTGAATCTGGCCTCGCGGTTCGGCGAACCGGTGGAGGCGGGTCTGAAGGTGCCGCATGATCTGACACAGGAGGAAATGGCCCAACTGGTCGGCTCCTCGCGTGAAACGGTGAACAAGGCGCTCATGGATTTCGCCAATCGTGGGTGGATCGCGCGTGAAGGTCGGTCGATCGTCATCTATCAGCCGGGCATGCTGATCCGCAGATCACGAAGGTAACGGTCTTTCGGCTTGTTTTCAGTATTTTTTGAGATTAGAGCCGGTATGTGATGAACACGTGACGGCTATGGGCGTGGAGTTGATTAGTATACCCGCCACTTTAGAATGGGCAACATGCCCAAGAAGAAGACTTTGACTGCTCGACGTGTGCTTACACTGGTGCTCGCCTACATCACGCTATGCGTGGGTGGCGGCGTGGCGACCAGTGTGTTCCTCCTGCCTGCCGTGCTTGGAGCGAACAGCGTGGCCAAGGCGGTGATTCCGTCACTGACGGTGGAGGGCATTGATTTCGATGTGACCAGCCTTCCACAGCGCTCCACCTTCTACTACAACGACGGCAAAACCGAATTCGCCGATTTCTATACGCAGAATCGCGAAGTGGTGCCGCTCAAGAAGATTTCCAAGGCCATGCAGCAGGCGGTCGTGGCCCGCGAGGACAAACGATTCTTCGACCATTCCGGCGTGGACGTACAGGGCGTACTCCGCGCATTCGTGCAGACGTATCTCAAGGGCGGCGACCAGCAGGGCGGTTCGACCCTGACCCAGCAGTATGTGAAGAACGTGCTGGCCACGCAGGCCCGAGAGGATGACGATCCGATCGCCGAATACCACGCATCCGAAGATACCATCGCACGTAAGCTGCGAGAGATGCTCATCGCGGTGCAGATCGAGAAGAAGTATTCCAAGGCGGAAATTCTGCAGGGCTATCTCAACATCGCGCAGTTCGGCCGCAACAGCCTATGCGGCGTCGAAATGGCCGCAAAACGCTATTTCAACGTATCCGCCGCCGACCTGAACGTGGTGCAGGCGGCGACCATTGCGGCAATCACCAAGAATCCTCAGAACTTCGACCCTTCCGTGGAAGCCAATCAGGAAGAGGCCGAGAATCAGCGCAACATCGTGCTCAAGCTGATGTACGACCAAGGATTCATCTCCAGTGAGAAGGAATACAAGGAAGCCGTCAACACGCCCCTGAAGGATACGTTGAACATTCAGGATGTCAGCTCCGGATGCCAGGCGGCCGCCAACAACACCGGCTTCTTCTGCTCATACGTGGTCAATCAGATTCTGAAGAACAAGGCCTTCGGCAAGGATAGCGAGGCACGAGAAAAGCTGCTGAAGGAAGGCGGCCTGAAGATCGTGACCACGCTCGACCAGAACGCCAACGATGCTGCCATGAAGGCGGCGAACGACACCGTGCCTGCCGATGATCCGACCGGCTTCGAAGTGATGATAGCGGCCATAAAACCCGGTACGGGCGAGATATTGGCATTCGGCATCAACCGCACCTATGACGCGACCGATGACGCAAAGAACGACGAGACCAAGACCTCGATGAACTACATGGTCGACGAGGAAGACGGCGGCGGCATGGGCTTCAACGTCGGTTCCACATGGAAGCCGATCAACTTGGTGGCCTGGATGCAACAAGGCCATTCCATCAACGAGTCGCTGGTCACCTCCACGAGCTATGCGATGTCGAAGTTCAGCTGCAACGACTACTACTTCACCGGTCGTGCATGGAGCGTACAGAATTCCGGCGGCGGCACCACCTCACCGGAAACCCCGTTGCAGGGTCTGATCAAATCCCACAACACCACGCAGGCCTCGATGGCCTCGACGATCGGCTTGTGTTCCATCGCGGACGCCGCCAAGCAGATGGGTTACCATAACGCGACCGCAAACGCCACCGACATCTATTCGGCGAATTCGTTCCAGCCGCCAATGACCATCGGTACCGTGCAGGCATCGCCGCTCACCGTGGCGAACGTGTACGCCACGCTTGGCGCCAACGGCGTGGAATGCACGCCTATCGCCATCACCAAGGTGACCGATCGCAGCGGCTCCGATGTGAAGGTGCCATCCGCGAATTGCCATCAGGCAATCAGCTCGGAAATCGCACAGACCACCGCATACGCCCTGAACCAAGGTGTCGTGGTCTCGGGCGGCGAGGCCGCCACCACGCAGCTCGACGGCGGCCGCAAGACCTTTGCGAAGACCGGTACGAACGAGAACACGGTGATGACCACGGCAGGCTTCGTGCCGAATCAGGTGGCCGCATTCGTGGCCGTGGCCGACGCGCAGGATCCGATTCACAACACCTTCGACTACAAGACCATCAACGGCGTATACCATTCGAACTGGTACGGCATGTACATCGCCACCCCGGCCTGGAAGGAGTTCATGAACACCTATCTGGCGGCGATCAACGCTCCGATGGATAACGATTACGGACAACCCGCGGCACAGTACATCACGGCGAAGAGCGCCTCCTCCACACTGCAGCAGAAGACGACGCAGACTCAGTCACAGACTGAGCAGCAGACTGAGTCACAGCAGCAGACCGAGCAACAGGCCCAGGCTCAGCAGGATGCCAATCAGCAGGAACAATAGTCACCATGCCGATATTGCTTGGTGCGATATTGCTTGGTGAAAGTGAACAGTCCATGAACGCCCGCCCCAACCGGCGGGCGTTCTGCTTAGAATGCAGGTAATGCCGGGTGGATTGCCGGCAGGACTTTGGCAATCATCATAATCCGAACGGTGATGCTGTGCGAGCGAGAGAGGCGGAATCATGGGCGACGGCGAGAAAACCAAGAAAAAAGGCAAGAAGAAGGGTTCGGTGCGGCTGTTCGAACCGATGACCCTGCGCGGAGTGACCATGCGTAATCGCATCTGGTTGCCGCCGATGGACACGTATTCGGCATTCGCACAGGATGGCCTCCCTACGCCATTCCACTACCAGCATTATGTATCGCGTGCCATGGGCGGTTTCGGCATGATCATCGTGGAAACCACCGCCGTGGCGCCGGAAGGACGTATCTCGCCCTGCGACTTGGGATTGTGGAGCGACGATCAGATGGAAGCATGGCGATGGATCGTGGCGGATGCCAAGGCCGCCGGTGCGACCATGGCCGTGCAACTCAACCATGCGGGTCGCAAGGCCTCCACCGGTTGCTCCGCCGTAGGATTCGACGATGAGAGCGTGCCGGAGGAATTCGGCGGATGGCAGACCGTATGCCCGAGCGCGAACGCATACGGATCGCTGCGTACCCCGCGTGCATTGAGCGTGGACGAAATCCATGCGATCGTGGCGCAGTTCCGCGATGCCGCATGGCGTGCGTATGCCATCGGTTTCGACGCGGTGCAGATCCACGCGGCCCACGGCTATCTGCTGTCGCAATTCCTTGATCCGCTGATCAACGAACGTGAGGACGAATATGGCGGATGCTTCGAGAACCGTATTCGCATGCTGGTCGAAGTGGTGGATGCGGTACGTACCGTCATTCCCGACGATATGCCGGTGTTGGTGCGTATTTCCGCCACCGACTGGGCTGCAGGCGGATGGGATCTTGATCAGAGCGTCGATTTGGCGAAGGTGCTGAAGGAGCATGGGGTTGACCTGGTGGATGTATCCACGGGCGGTCTCATTCCCGACGTGACCATTCCGGTCAAGCCAGGCTATCAAGTGCCGTTCTCCGAGCAGATTCACTCACGTGCCGATGTTCCGGTGACGGCGGTGGGACTCATCACCAAACCGAAGCAGGCGGAGAAGGTGCTGAAAGCCGGGCAGGCGGATGCCATCGAAATCGGACGTGCGGCATTGCGGGATCCATATTGGCCGCTACGCGCGGCGAACAAGCTGGGCGTGCCGGTTGAGGAAGCGCCGTATCCGGCGCAGTATGTGCGCGGAGCCTTCCGCTGATCCCGCCTTCTCGTATAGGTGACGTATAAACCGCCAATGCGCGCGGGCAGACGCACGAACGGATATCGTACGGATGGGCGGCGTGCGAACAGACGAACGGGAGGGCGGCATACCCCATACAAAACCCGTAGGCCTGTCGGAATCAGGGATTCGTCCGAACAATTCCGACAAGCGCTATGAGGGCATGCCGTCCTCCCGCGATTGCACGTACTCGCCTACATACGTGTTTATCTACGCATCGATGCCGACGGCTTGGCTGACGTGATCGAAGCCGTCCCGTTTCAGCAGTTCGGCAAGGCCGCGTTTCAACACGGTGATCTGCTGTGGACCGCGATACATCAGGGCGCTGATGAACATGACCAGGCTTGATCCGGAACGGATCTTCTCGTAAGCCTGCTGCGGCGTGAAGACGCCTCCAATGCCCGCAATGGCGAAACGTTCGCCGTATTCACGGTAAGTCTGCCTGATCATCGCATTGCTGGCCGCATAGCAAGGGGAGCCGGACAGGCCTCCCTCCCAATCACGCGGTATTTCCATACCGGTGCGGTCCTTCTGCAGGTTCGCAATCGACAGGCCCTGCACGTTATGCTCGGCGAGCACATCAAGCAGATTCTTGAACTCGGCCCAGCTTTTGTTCAATGGCAACTTTACGAGTGTCGGCTGGGGACGATCGATCTTGTCAAGCTTGGTGAACAGCCTGTCAAGCGCTTCCGGGCTTTCGTTGAACGGTTCTCCGGCCTTCGTGTTCGGGCAGGAAATGTTCACCTCCACCATGGCGGAACGGCCTGCGGCGCGACGCATCGACATGCAGTAATCCTCGATGCCTTCGTCGAGGTCGCCGGTCTTATCGTCGTTCGTTCGGGCGATGGAGATCGACACCTGCATGCTCTTCGCGTCGTGCCAGGCGTGCTCGGCGCGTGGAATCACCTGCTCCGAACCATCGTTGGCGAGACCGACGTGCACCATCATCGAATCGTACTCAGGCAGGCGATGGAACCACGGCTTTTCGTTGCCGAGGCAAGGGCGCGAGGTGGTGGAGCCTACCGTTTCGAAGCCGAAACCGACGCTATCCATGAGCACGGGCATTTCGCAGTTCTTGTCAAGGCCCGCGGAAAGGCCGAACGGATTGGCGAAGTCGATGCCCATCACGTTCGTTTCGAGCACCGGATCGGTGTAGTTGAGCATTTCGCGGCACAGCCACATGAGCGGCGGGATGTTTTTGGTGACTTTGCAGAATTCGATCATCTGATCATGCGCCACGTCGGGTTGGTGGTTGAAAACGAAATACGGTTTGATGACGTGCTTGTATCCGAAGGTGAAAAGATCGGTGGTGGCCTTGTTCACCGCGTCGTGCCAAAAATTCTCAGAAACATATCCCATGGTTCACTATTTTCGCACCGTTGGGGAGGATTCTTCAACCTAGGTCAGGATAAATATGGCTGAGAGCGGTGGGCTTGACGTCATTTTGGGTTGGATGTATGGCGGCGGACGGTTTGTGGGGGTGTGGTTGTTGGGTAGTGTGTTGGTTCTCTTGGGTGTGGGCCTTTGGTTGGGTGTTGTGGGGGTGTGGTTGTTGGGTAGTGTGTTGGTTCTCTTGGGTGTGGGCCTTTGGTCGGGCGTTATGGGGCTCTGGTTGTTGGGTAATGGTTTGGTTCTCTCAGGCGTGAGCCGAATGGTCTCGTTGTTTCCGATGTTCAATGCTATGGTGAGTTGGATGTTGCGTGAGGAGGTGCGGCTATGGCGGAACGGGTCTGCGTGGTAATGCCCACCTATAACGAGTTGGAGAACCTGCATCCGACCGTCGGCGGGATTTTCGCATGCCGACCGTCGGTCGAAATCCTAATCGTCGACGACGGCTCTCCGGACGGAACCGGCGAGGAGGCCGATCGCATGGCTGCGGAAGATCCGCGCATCCACGTGCTGCACCGCGCAGGAAAGAACGGTCTCGGACCAGCCTATCTGGCCGGCTTTGCGTGGGCGCTGGAGCGTGGCTTCGACGTGGTTTGCGAGATGGACATGGACGGCTCGCACCGGCCTCAGGATCTTCCGAAATTATTGGAAGCGCTCGCGGTGGAGGGGCCGTGCGATGACATTGTTGCGGAACCGGGCGATCGCGGGCAATCGATTGATCGCGATCGTGGGATTGCGGCCGGTGCCGTACCGGATCTGGTGATTGGCTCGCGTCGTGTGGACGGCGGACGTACGGAAGGATGGTCGCCTTTCCGTGATTTCATTTCACGTAGCGGATCATGGTATGCGCGGACGATGCTGGGGATTGGCGTGCGCGATATGACCGCAGGTTTCCGAGCCTACCGTGCATCGATGTTGCGTTCCCTGGACTTGGACGCGATTGAAGCGAACGGCTACGTGTTCCAGATTGACATGACCCGTCGCGTGGCGGCCGCGGGTGGAACAATCGTGGAGGTGCCGATCGTGTTCCCCGATCGGGTGCGAGGCAAATCGAAGATGAGCAACGCCATCGTTATCGAGGCGATGCGTCGCGTCACCGTCTGGGGCTTGCAGCGACTGTTCCATAAGTGATCCGCATCCCCAAGCCATTTGATTCGCGTGCGAAGCGAGAGCCGCTTGGCTGCACGGGTGTGCGGTCCGTGGATTTGGTGTGCACGCAGGATGGAGTGAACGGCGGCGGAACGGTTACGGGCGCAGGAGCGGGTTTCGCGCGGGCGAGGGGGTGGAATCGTGGCGCCGTCCTGGAAGCTGCTCCCGTCAAGGTGGGCTTCATACGGGCGGGGGTGGAATATTGCCGATCGGTCGGGTGTCGGGACTCTGTGGATACACGGATATGCCTGCGTCCAGTGCGGCGGAGTGAGTGTGAAACTCAGGATACTGCGTGCGCTTTTGTGCGATTCAACTATGTTTGCTTACCGTTTCGTCGTGAAAAACGCGCGAAACGCTCATTCCGGTTTTTATTTTGAGTGAACGTGTGCGATAATGTTCGAATGATATCGTCACAACGTCAGCATCTGATACTGAGCCGGTTGCGCACCCGTGGTGCGGTGCGTATTACCGCGTTATCCAAGGAATTGGGCGTTTCCGCCATGACCATTCGCCGCGATATCGCCGATCTGGCCGACAAGGGCCTCCTCAAACGCGTGCACGGCGGTGCGGTCACCACCAGCACGTTGCTGAGTGAGCCGCTGTTCTCTGTAAAGTCGCAGATGGACATCGGTCTCAAGGACGCCATTGCGCAGGAAGCCGTCAAATACGTGGCCCCCGGTGACGTGATCGCCATCGGCGGCGGCACCACCGCCTACGTGTTCGCACAGCATCTGCTCGAATCGCAGCAATCCTCCGGAATCACCATCCTGACCAACTCCATTCCCGTGGCGGAACTGGTGCAGGCGCTGGAATCGAAAGACGTGGAAGTCATCGTAACCGGCGGCGTGACCACCCGTTCCAACTCGCTGGTAGGCCCAATCGCCGACAAAGTGGTCGCCTCCCTGCGCGTCAACACCGTATTCCTGGGCACGCATTCCGTGTCCATTCCACGCGGCTTCCTCATGCCGAACTCGCTTGAGGCCGCGACCGATATGGCATTGATGGACATTGCCGATCGGACGATAATTTTGACCGATCACACCAAGTGGAGCTGCACGTCGTTGTCGCTGTTTGCACGCTTCGACCAGGTTGACACGGTCATTACCGATGATGGACTCGATCCCGATTCGGTTGGGAAAACAAGGGATTTGGTTAAAGAGCTCGTGCTGGCGCACCAGACCGAGCAGATGCAGGAAAGTGAGTAATCACCATGAGTGAATTCGCAACCTATGCTCCTGGAGAATATGCGAAGGAACACATCCGTATCACCCCGACCACGCTTGCCGATGGCCGTGACTTCTTCTATCTCGACGACGATCCGGAATACGTTTCCGGTGCCAAGACCCGCGAACTGAACGATCCGCGTCAATTGGCCTACCGTTTCTCCAATCAGCTCAACGCGGCCGGCGAGGAAGTGCCGTACGCCGCTCCGGAGATGCGCCGCGACCCGCTGACCGGCGATTGGATTCCGATGGCGACCGCGCGTATGAACCGTCCGATCACCGCCGGCCCCGGTGCCACCGCCAAGGGCAATCCGCTGGCTGCACGTAAGCCGGGCGACCCGTACCAGGATGGCGAAGTGCCGGACACCGACTACAACGTGGTCGTATTCGAGAACCGTTTCCCCTCGATGGTGCGTGTGCCGGGCCGTTCCGAGGCCGTGGAATACGTCGACGGCAACCCGCTATGGGAGAAGAAGCTTGCTGCCGGCCGCTGCGAAGTGATCTGCTTCGATCCGGACGAGGATGGCCTGCCGGCCGATTTGCCGGTCTCCCGTCTGCGCACCGTCGTGGAGGCATGGGCCTTCCGTACCGCCGAAATCTCCAAGATCGACGGCATCGAACAGATCTTCCCGTTTGAAAACCACGGGCAGGAGATCGGCGTTTCCCTGGCTCACCCGCATGGTCAGGTCTACTGCTACCCGTTCATCGCGCCGAAGATGGAAGCCGAGCTGCAGCATACCGAGGCCTATCACGAGAAGACCGGCGGCAATCTGCTCAAGGATCTCATGAATGCCGAAATCGAAGCCGAGGAGCGCATCGTCATGCGCAACCACAGCTGGGTCGCCTATGTGCCGGCCGCCGCACGTTGGCCGCTCGAGGTGCATGTGGCCCCGGTGCGCGACGTGCTCACCCTCGACGAGCTCAACGATCAGGAACGCTGGGACCTCGCCGTGATGTACTCCACCCTCTTGAAGCGTGGCAATGCGTTCTTCGACAAGGGCGATGGCAAGGGCATGGACCTGCCGTACATCGCCGCATGGCATCAGGCTCCGATCCACGACGCCCGTCGCGAGAACTACCGCCTGAACCTGCAGTTCTTCTCCTTCCGCCGTGCCGCCAACAAGATCAAGTATCTGGCCGGCTCCGAATCCGGCATGGCCGCCTGGGTCTCCGACACCACGCCGGAACTCATCGCCAAGCGCTTCCACGAGCTCGGCCCGATTGACATCGAAGGCTGACCGGAACCAATACGAGCATAAGGACACACCAATGACTGATGTTGAATTCATTGAGCCGCTCTCGCACGACGAGGGCGTGAAGATCGCCGTCGATCTGTTCAAGGCCGTCTACGGAGAGGAGCCGACCGGCGTATGGGCAGCCCCGGGCCGTGTGAACCTGATCGGCGAGCATACCGACTATAACGCGGGCCTGTGCCTGCCGATCGCGTTGCCGCATCGCACCTTCATCGCATTGAAGCCGCGCGAAGACACGAAGGTACGCGTGGTTTCCGACGTGGCGCCGGATGCCGTCGCCGAAGCGGACCTCGATGGCCTGACCGCCGGCGGCGTGGAAGGATGGGCCGCCTATCCGGTAGGCGTGGCCTGGGCATTGCGAGAAGCCGGCTTCGATACGGTGAAGGGCTTTGACGCCGCCTTCTCGTCTTGCGTGCCGCTGGGCTCTGGCCTGAGCTCCTCGGCCGCCATGACCTGCTCCACCGCACTGGCGCTCGATGACGTGTACGGTCTGGGCTATGGATCCACCGATGCCGGCCGCGTGACCCTGATCAATGCGGCCATCAAGTCCGAGAACGACATGGCCGGCGCATCCACTGGCGGTCTCGATCAGAACGCCTCCATGCGCTGCTCGTTCGGCCATGCGATCCGCCTTGACTGCAAGCCGGGCCTGTCGGCCGTGGAAAGCGTCGAACCGAAGGAATTCGATCTCGACAGGTACGGTCTGGAACTACTCGTACTCGACACCCGCGCCCCGCATCAGCTTAACGATGGCCAGTATGCGCAGCGACGCTCCACCTGCGAGCAGGCCGCCGAGATTCTCGGCGTCGCCAATCTGCGCGTTACCGCCGAAGCCGTTGCCTCCTCTTCCGATTCGAATGCCACATTGGCGGAGGTGCTTGGCAAGCTGGAAGATGAAACCATGAAGAAGCGTGTACGTCACGTCATCACCGAAATCGGCCGTGTGGACCAGTTCGTGGATGCTTTCGCCGCAGGTGACATCAAGACGGCCGGCGATCTGTTCAACGCTTCGCACGATTCGTTGCGCGACGATTATGAGGTTACCGTGCCAGAGCTCGATACCGCCGTCGATGTGGCCCGCGCCAATGGTGCGTACGGCGCCCGCATGACCGGTGGCGGCTTTGGCGGCTCAATCATCGCATTGGTCGATAAGGGTCGTGGTCATGAGATCGCCCAGAAGATAGCCGACGAATTCGAAGCCAAGGGCTTCAATGCCCCGCGTGCCCTGCCGGCATTCGCCGCAGCCGCCGCGAGCCGCGAAATCTGAAGCCATGATCGCATGAGGTTGCTCCGATGGATGCCATCATCAGGGCAACCCTAGGTGAAAAGGTGAGATACAGTCGCGCACGATTCCCCGAGATGTATTTTTTGGGGAATCGTGCGCGATTTCTTAGATGGGATCTCATTGATTCGTAATGAGAATCCTAATTAAATACCCCCTAGAGGTGGCTTGAGGCCATGGGTGTACTTCTGGTGGGGATGGCAAAACGCACGATTCCCGAAAAGCCAGGTTTTCGGGAATCGTGCATGAACGGTCAGCCGCGGCTATTTGCGGATCAGATGATAGGCGGCATAAGCGGCGGCGATGACCAACAGCACGATGCCATACACCAGATACGGCTGGCTCAAGGCGGAACCACCGACTAGTTTCAACGTGTATGGAGCGGTGAAGGCGCCGAGATTGCAGCCGACCAACACCACCGACGTGCACAGCGTATCCGAACCCTTCGGGCAGACCTCGGAAATCTGGTTGAACGTATACGAAATCATGGTCGGGTAGGAGATTCCGGCAATCATTGCGCCTGCGCACAGCACCACGAAATTCGGTGCGAAGTAGATCACCAGCGAACCTGCGGCAAGCGCCGCGAGGCCGACGGTCAGGGTCTGTGCTTGCAGGGCCTTATTGATGAAGCCGAAGGCGAAGCCCATCAGCATGCCGCCGATGGTCATAACGCTCAGCAGGGTGGAGGCCTGCTGGATGGTACCGAAACCGGAGTCGGCGATTACCGATGACAGGCGTGTGGTCAGGCCGACGTACATGGTCACGGCGGCGATCAGGAAGACGGTGATTAGCAGAATCGGACCGTTCACCGACTGCTTGACGGCATCGGAGTCGGCGGAATCCATGGCAGCGTCCACCGGAGCGTCCGGTTCCTTCGGCACGAAGGCGACGAACAGAATCAGAATCGGCACGGCCAGCAGGTAGACGAGGAACGAGCTGTTCCAGCTGAGCAGTACCAGGAATCCCGCGGCGAGCGTCATCAGCGACTGGCCCAGCGATTCGAAGGCGGAACGGAACCCCATCAATGTGGCCTTTTCGTCGCCGGAGAAGAATTTGGCGATCATGGAGACGGCCAGCGAGTTGATCAGGCCGAATCCGACGCCGAGGCCGATGCGTGAACCCATGATCACCCAGAAATTGCCGGTGAAGAGGAACGGGATGATACCGAAGATGGCGGCGATGACCAGACCCGCGGTCACGGTGGCCTTGTCACCGATTTTACGGGCGATGAAACCGGAGGCGATGATCATGATGATCATCGAGAACGAGGGCACGGTGCTCAACAGTTCGACGTTGGCACGCGGCTGGTCGGGAAACTGCTTGATGAGCGCCGGCATCACGCCGGAAATCGCGTTCGACGAGGTGAGCAGCAGGGAAACGGAAAGCAGGGAGAATTTCATCAGCGGGCCATATCCGCTACGGGTGGCGGAGGTGCCGGCCATGGAAGAGGTTGCGTTGGTCATGTTGCGTCCTTACAACAGGAATGTTCTATATTGTCGGTTGGTGATCGTCTGTGATTATTATGCCCGGACGAAGCCCGTAAGAAAGGATGAAACGGGTTCCGTCCGGAAGAATGATGAGAGGGAGGCCGTCAGATCTGCTCGAGCGCGCACAGGGCCGCGCCGATTACGCCGTCGTATTTGCCGGGGATGGTGTAGACGATCGGCAGATCCTCGGCCGGGTACGGTTTGCGGGACATGCGCTTGATTTTCTCTTCGAGCCGCTGCTTGGGGAAGCCTTTCATCTGCGTCACGCCGCCGCCGATGATGATTTTCGCCGGATCAAGCAGATTGATGACGGTCGAGAAGGTCCAGGCGAGATGCTCCAGCCAGTCGTCGATGAACTGCTCATCGCCATACTCGCTGAACGCGTCGTCGATGGAGGCGCCCGGATGGTGCGCTTCGAGCTCACGTACCAGCGCATTGCCGGAGGCGGCCGTTTCGGAGCAGCCTTCCAACCCGCAGCCGCAGGTCCTGCCGGTCGCTTCGTAGATGTGACCGAGTTCTCCGGCCACGCCGTGCAGGCCGGCCAGAATCTTGCCGTCCACCGCCAGCGCGCAGCCGATTCCGGTACCGACATAGCAGCCGAAGGTCACACCTTCGAGATTCTGCAGATTCAGGCGCTTCGCGTCGTACCGGATGATCATGTTCACGTCGCGGTCGATGAACACCGGTACGCCGAAGCGGTTCAGTCGTTCCGGCACGTTCACGTTGTTCAATCCCGGAATGAACGTGGTCTGCAACACTACGGTGCGTGTAGCGTCGACGACGGACGGGAAGCCGACGGAAATCGCCTTCAGCTCGTATTTGCCGTCGAGCATTTCGGCAAGATAGCCTTCGAGATAGTCGGCGAGCTTGGTCATCGGATCGCTGCCGCTCAGAGCCTCCTGCGAACTGACGCGATGGGAATCGACGAGTGCACCGAGAGCGTCGACCAGGCCGACGCGCAGGTTGGTGCCTCCGATGTCGATGCCAAGCACGACCGGGGTCTTCAACGTGGCGGAATTGACCGGGCTGTCGGCGGTGGCGACGATCGGCTCGTTGTTGGCGATTGCGGTTGCGGTTGCCGGAGTTGTATCGATGTTGTTCATGGTTGCTCCATTGCAAGGGAAGGGTTGGTGGAATCGATGTGGCCGTACCGGGATGTCGCTACGGCTGAGGGTGACGCAGAACCGTTCCGAATTTGGATGAAAGGTATGAAGGAGAGGGAACGGCCCTGCGCCAAGTGATGATGGGGAGGAGTTGCCGCGACGGATTCGACGGACCGAATCAGTCTTCGGCCGGCAGCGTCTCGCCGGTGGTGCGTTCGTAGTTGGCGCGCATCTTGGCCCAGGCCTTGTCGAGATCGCGGTCGAGCGAGAACAGGCCGGAATTGCCCAGGATGAACGTTTCCGCGCCGGCGTTGCGTAGTTTGGCGAACGTCTTTTCGCTGCACGAGCCGTCGATCTGGATTTCGTAATCCAGACCGTGGTCGGACTTGTACTTGGCCGCCTGCTCGATCTTGGCAAGCATTTCGTCGATGAACGGCTGGCCGGCGAAGCCGACGTCGATGGTCATCAGCGTGAGCAGATCGACGCGTTCGATCAGTGGCAGAATCGATTCGAACGTGGTCAGCGGGTTCACCACAAGACCGGTGCCGCAGCCCAGTGCGCGGATCGAATTCATGGTGCGGAAGGCATGCGTGTTGAGCGTTTCGGCATGGGGTGAGATCACGTTCACGCCGACCTGGGCGAGCGGTTCCAGCCAATAGTCGGGGTCGGTGGTCATCAGATGCGCTTCGTTGCGTACGGAGCTATGCGGCAGCACCCACTTGAGCCATTCCGGGCTCAGGGAGAGGTTCGGAGCGAAATGGCCGTCCATGATGTCGAGATGAAGGGAATCGGCATGCTGGCTCAGCGTGCTCACCTGCTCGCCGGCGATGGAGAAGTCCATGCACATCAGCGAGACCGCAAACTTTGGGGTTTCCATATCGGGTCCTTTCTTATGATGGCTGTCTTCGTCGGTACCAACACGGGGAAGCTGCTGCGCTTGCGCCGTTTTCCTTAAGGTGGTTCTTACGATACGATTTCGATTAATGTGGTTCAACGACAGATTTATGCAGCAATTCGACATTAATCTGTCGTATGTCGAAAGCATTGGAATCTCAACGATTTTTGAAAGGATTGCGATGAAGCGGTCTGCAATATCGTCGACCAAACAACAGTGGCGTTTCACCCTGCCGGACCGGCCGTGGACGTTGGCCGTTACCGGCAGCGAGCTGCCGAGCGAAGTCGCACTGCTGGTCTCCTCCGGTAAAGCGAACAGCAAGGCCGAGTTGGTGCGTGAAACCGGTTTGGCCCGATCGACGGTGTCGTCATGCGTGGACGGGCTGCTGCGTAGGGGAGTGCTGACGACTTCCGGCGTGATCGCAGTGGACCGTGGACGCCCTGCGGAACGACTGGTGATCGACGATCGGCTTGGTCTGATCGCCGTGGCCGACGTGGGCGCCCGGCACACCATGCTCGGCATCGCCGACATGAACATGCGGCTGCTTGCACACGAATGGCATGTGATTTCGATAGCCGACTACACTCCGGAGGATTTTCTGGCCTGGGTGAGCGAACAGCTGTGGCGCATGGCATCGGCGGTGAATGCCGACCTGCCGTTGCGGCATGCCGTATTGTCGCTGCCTGCGCGCATCGACATTCGTGAGGATGCGCCGATCCGTCCGCCGATCATGCCCGGCTGGGATGCGTTCGATGCGGTGCGGCACATGCAGGACGCGCTTGGCTGCCCGGTTGGTGTGGAGAACGACACCAATATCCGCGCGCTGGGCGACGCGGCGATACTGCCCGAAGACGAGCGGCCGATCATCGAAGTGAAGATAGGTACCGGCATCGGCGGCGGCATCATCGTCAAGGACGGGCGCATCTTCCACGGATTCGACGGATCCGCCGGGGAAATCGGGCATACGTCATATGATCCGCGCAATCGGAAACGATGTGCTTGCGGGCAGACCGGATGCTTGGAAACACAGGCATCCGTACCGGCCATGCTACGGCGCATGCAGGCGCTTTCGCCGACCGCCGACGAGCCGGACAGCGTGGAACAGCTCATCGAACGGCTGTGCGACGGCAATCTCGGTGCCGAGCAGGCGGTGCGTGAGGCAGGCGAGGCGATCGGCATCATGGTGGCGACGCTGTGCAACGTCCTCAATCCGAGGCATGTCATCGTCGGCGGGCTCATCGTGGAGGCGAGCGACGAGCTGCTCACCGCCATCCGCACCACCGTATACAGGACCGCACGCCCGCTGACCACGCGCAACCTGAGCATCGGTCGCAGTCCGCTCGGACGCTTCGCCGGTCTGGCAGGCGGCATCGTGCTCGCCACACAGGAGACCCTGTCGCCGGAACGCCTGTACAACGCGTGAGGCATCAATGGAAAACGCAGGCGACACGCCGGGCGAACTTACGAAGAATCGGGATCCATGGTAGCTTGACGGCTGTTTGAATAACCGCATGGCTTAGCCGAAATATCAGGCTTGGCCATGCGGTTTTTGTTGCCCGAAAACGGGCGGTTCGCGAATCGAACGACCGTCCCGCAACACGGGCCAATCACACCTATTGCCGTCGAGAGAGGAAAGACGTTGTCCGAAAGCATGGCAACGCAGCAATCGCAAGTCATCATGCGTCCGCAAGGAATCGCGGCGCATGCGCAATCACAGGAGAAAGAACGCTTCGCACACCCGCATAGGGTGATGCTCGGCCTATACGTCGGCGCGTTTTTGGGCATGCTGTCCGAAACGTCCATGAACATCGCACTGCCGGATCTGTGCGACACGTTCGGCATCACCACCGGCATCGCACAGTGGATGGTCGTCGGCTACATGCTCGCCATCGGCATCGTGTTGCCGTGCGTGGGCTTCCTGCTCAAGTGGGTCAAGGCGAAGACCCTCGTGCTGGTCGCGCTCTCCTGCTTCCTCGTCGGTTCCTTGCTTTCCGCAGTGGCGCCGGCGTTCGCGCTGGTGCTTGCCGGACGAATCATCCAAGGCATCGGCACCGGCATCGTGTTGCCGACCATGTATGCGGCCATCATGCGTGTGTTCCCTCCGCAGAAAATCGGCGCCGCCAACGGTGTGGCGGGTCTCGTGATCATGTTCGCTCTGGTGATCGGCCCGACCTTGGCCGGTCTGATCATCGGCGCCTTCTCCTGGCGTGCGATCTTTATGCTGTTCGCCGTCGTCGCCGTCGTCGCCGTCGTCGCCGTCGTCGCCATCGCCTGCACTGCGGCCACGTTCGCCACGCCGATCGAAACGACCCGTCCGAAGGTCGATGCCTTGTCGGTGCTCGCATCCGTGATTGGGTTCGGTTGCCTGGTGGCCGGTGTGAGCCTCGTCGCCGACATGGGATTCTCACCGCTGGTCGTGGCGCTGCTGGTGATCGGCGTACTGGTCGTCGCATGCTACGCATACCGTCAGCTGCACATTGCCAACCCGGTGCTGGATCTGCGTGCACTCGGCATCGCTTCGTTCCGTACACCGGCCCTGATGGTCACCTGCTCGTTCGCCTGCACGTTGGCGATCATGTACCTTGCTCCACAGGAGCTGCAGCGTGGCCTGGGACTGAATACCTCCGTAGCCGGCATGCTGATGCTCGCCGGTGGTGTGGTCAATGCGGTGTGCTCGTTCCTGACGGGCCGCTGGTACGACCGTGTCGGGGCACGTCCGCTGGTGAGCGCAGGTGCGGTCATCGGTATCGTCGGTTCCCTGCTGTTCCTTGCGATCGGCGTGACCACGGCGCCGGTGTTCTTCATTCTTGCGCATGTGGTGTTCATGATCAGCATTCCGTTGATGCAGCAGTCCGCACAGTCGGCCGCGCTGAAGGGATTGCCGCGTGAGCTTGCCGCCGATGGTTCCACGATTCTGAACACCATGCAGCAGGTGTTCGGCGCAATCGGCACGTCCATCGCCACCTGCCTGCTCGGCATGGGTTCCGGCGCAAGCGAGGCGGAGGGCTTCGTGGCCGGTTCCCGCTACGGCTACGTGTTCGGCCTGGTGCTGATCGTGGTCGTGCTCGCGTTCTCCTTCTTCCTGAAGGAAGGCAAGGATGCCTCGCGCTAGGATCCGACGAGGCCGGCATGGCGAAACGAGCCGTCTCACAATGTAAGGCGATCGCTTGAAAGGCACGTGTTTTGGCACGTGCCTTTTCTATACTTGGGGTCACGTCCGGCATTTGCCGAGGCGGCAGCTGGATATTCGTACCTAACGTTTAGGGAGTTCCATGAACAAGGCAATCATCACCGTCGTCGGTCAGGACACTGTCGGCATCATCGCACGCGTCTGCACCTATCTGTCCGAACATCAGGTCAACGTGCTCGATATCTCTCAGACCATCATCGACGGTTTCTTCAACATGATGATGATTGTCGACTATTCCAATGCCGACAAGGAATTCGGCGAGGTCGTGGACGACCTCGAAAAGCTCGGCGACGAGATCGGCGTGCGCATCCGCTGCCAGCGCGAAGAGATCTTCACCAAGATGCACCGCGTCTGATAGGGGAGAAAAGGAAACACCTATGCTGAATATCATGGAGGTCCACGAGACCAACCAGATGATCGAGCAGGAGAAGCTCGACGTGCGCACCATCACCATGGGCATCAGCCTGCTGGATTGCGCGGCCGATGACGTCGATACCGTCTGCGACAACATCTACAACAAAATCACCACCTATGCCAAGGATCTCGTGCCGACAGGCCAGGCCATCGAACGCGATTACGGCATCCCGATCGTCAACAAGCGCATCACCGTCACCCCGATCTCGCTGGTCGGCGCCAGCTCCTGCAAGAGCTCCGACGACTTCGTGAAGATCGCGCACGCGCTCGACCGGGCGGCCAAGAAGGTCGGCGTCGATCTGATCGGCGGCTACTCCGCGCTCGTGTCGAAGTCCATGACCCCGGCCGAGGAGATGCTCATCCGCTCCCTGCCGAAGGCGCTGTCCGAAACCGACATCGTATGCTCGTCCGTCAACGTGGGCTCCACCAAAACCGGTATCGACATGAATTCCGTCGAACTGCTCGGCCACATCATCAAGGACATCGCGCACGCCACCGCCGACAACGACTCCTATGGCTGCGTCAAATTCGTGGCGTTCTGCAACGCTCCGGACGACAATCCGTTCATGGCCGGCGGCTTCCATGGCGTGACCGAAGGCGATGCGGTGATCAACGTCGGCGTTTCCGGTCCGGGCGTGGTCTCCCGTGCGCTCGACGAGGCCAAGGGCAAGGATTTCGAATTCCTGTGCGAAACCATCAAGCGCACCGCGTTCAAGATCACGCGTGTCGGCCAGCTGGTGGCGCAGGAGGCGTCCCGTCGACTCGGCGTGCCGTTCGGCATCATCGACCTGTCGCTCGCGCCGACTCCGGCCGTGGGCGATTCCGTCGGTGAAGTGCTCGAGAAGATCGGCTTGGAGCAGGTCGGCGCTCCGGGTACCACTGCGGCGCTCGCCATGCTCAACGATCAGGTGAAGAAGGGCGGCATCATGGCGTCCTCCTATGTTGGCGGCCTGTCCGGCGCGTTCATTCCGGTTTCGGAAGACAAGAACATGATCGATGCGGCATCCAACGGCTGCCTGAAGATCGAGAAACTCGAAGCCATGACCTGCGTATGCTCGGTCGGCCTTGATATGATCGCCATTCCGGGCGATACCACCGCTTCGACGATTTCCGGCATCATCGCCGACGAAGCCGCCATTGGCATGGTCAATCAGAAGACCACCGCCGTGCGCGTGATTCCGGTCGAAGGCAAGGGCGTCGGTGAGATGGCCAACTTCGGCGGACTGATGGGCTACGCGCCGATCATCCCGGTGAACCAGACGTCTTGCGAGGCTTTCGTGACCCGCGGCGGCCGAATTCCCGCGCCGATCCACTCGTTCAAGAACTGACGTTCTCTGACGACAGAGCCCGGCCTTCCTTATGCGGAGGGCCGGGCTCTGTTGCGTTCATATACAGTTTTTACTTACCGCCGATAAAATTCAACTGACGCCACGCCTCATAGATGGCGATGGAGGCGCAGTTCGTCAGATTCAGGGAGCGCAGGCTCGGCCGCATGGGCAGGCGAACCTGTTCGGCCACGTGAGGGCCGGCCATAATATCCATCGGATCAGGAATGTCGCCCGGCTCCGGGCCGAACAGCAGAATATCGGTCGGCTTGTATTCGATTTCCGTGTACAGCTTGGTGGCATGCGCGGTGAACGCGATGATGCGCGAATTCGGCATGGACTGCACCAGATTGTCGAAATCCGGATGCAGCACCACATGTGCCATGTCATGGTAGTCAAGGCCCGCACGGCGCAGCTTCGTATCACGAAGATTGAAACCAAGCGGCTCCACCAAATGCAGGATCGTGCCGGTCACCGCGCACAGGCGGATCGCGGAACCGGTATTGCCCGGAATACGAGGGGAGTAGTAGCACAGATGCGGTGTGGAGGTTTCGGCCTTGGCCGCGTCTTCGGCCGACAGCATCGCGTCGACCACGGAAATCGGATTGCCATGCGCGTCGGTCACCAACTCATCCGGACCGTAATTCGACTTACGGTAGCCGTATTCGAACATCTTCTCGACCTTGGCCTCCGCGTTCCGCGTGGCGGTCTGTGCAGCTTCTGCGCCCTGAGCTTCAAGGGCACGCTCTTCATTCGTCATAAATGCTAAGAATAGAAACGATGAACGACACGAACACTTCAGCCGAAACCATGCCCTCCATGCCGGAAGACGGACATGACGGAGATGCCGGTATGGTGGCCGAATCGCTTGCCGAATGGTGGCATGAATCCGCCCGCGATCTGCCGTGGCGATTCGGACGGGCCACGCCGTGGGGCGTGCTCGTCTCCGAAGTGATGAGCCAGCAGACCCAGATGAGTCGCGTCGTGCCGTATTGGCAGGCATGGATGGAACGTTGGCCGGATGCGGCCGCGCTCGCGGATGCGTCCAAAGCCGATGTGATCACCGCCTGGGGTCGTCTCGGCTACCCGCGCAGGGCCTTGCGTCTGCAGGAATGCGCGCGAATGGTGGCGGACGATTACCATGACGATCTGCCGCGTACCTACGACGAGTTGGTCGCCCTGCCTGGGATCGGCGACTATACGGCCAGCGCGGTGATGAGCTTCGCCTATGGTGAGCGGATCGCCGTGATCGATACCAATATTCGACGTGTGCTCTCGCGGGTGTTCCTCGGCGCCGAGTCGAGAGGAGGGGCGGCAAGCCCTGCGGAACGTGCGTTGGCGAACAGGGTGTTGCCTGAGGATTCCGCCGCACGATGTCGTGGATTCGACCGGCCATCCGTGGTGTGGAATCAAAGCGTCATGGAATTGGGCGCGGTGATCTGCACGGCGAAAAGCCCGCTGTGCGAACAGTGCCCGGTCGCTGCCGAGTGCATGTTCCTCGCCAACGGCCGTCCGGGATTGGGGGAACGGCGCACGCGTCCCCGTCAACGGTTCCAAGGTACCGACCGGCAGGTGCGCGGGCTGGTGCTGAACGCGTTGCGAGGACTGCCGGATGGGCGAATCGCAATCGATCGCAAGGACATCGAGGCACTGTGGTCCGATCATATCCAGCTCGACAAATGCATTGCGTCGCTTGACGATGACGGCCTGATCGAAATGTTGCCGGACGGCAGTGTGCGGCTGCCGTGCTGACCTTCGTGGACGGACGTGGTTCCGTCCGCAATGACGGAAACCCGAGCAACCGAACGTCGGCAAGGTAGACTGGGGAATCATGGCACAGAAGAATTCCGCGAAGACGACCGTCAAACGCAAACGCAGCAAAAAGCAGCAGGCGATGTTCCGTCGTCGCCGCATCGTCGTCGGCATCGCGGCGCTGATTGCCATAATCTTCGTCGTATTCTGCATCTACTCGGTCTCGCAGGGCATCGTCGCTGTCAATCGTGAGATTCACCACGACGACGTCTATGCGATCTCCAAAAAAGAGGTGCCGTCGCCTTCCGAGGACAAGAAGAAAAGCGGAGTGCCGGATTGCGGCGCATCCAACGTGTCGCTGTCGTTGACGCCGGCGTCGCAGAGTTTCGGTGTCGGCGGCACCCTTGATTTCACGACGACGGTCAAGTATGACGGTTCCAGCAAGGTCGGCTGTCTGGTCGACGCGTCGACCTCCGGCGTGGTGCTGACGATCAAATCCGGCGATGACGTGATCTGGAAATCCAACGTATGCCCGGCTGATCAGGATCTGCGGCTGATCGCCGCGGGCGACAAAATCCAAGGCACGATCACGTGGCCGGGCGATCGCACCGGATCCGAATGCGCTGATGATTCCACATTGCCTCGCGTCGACCGCGGCACGTACGTGGCGCAGCTGACCCTTGCCGGCCATGCCAAGGCCAAATCCGACCCCGTCACGGTCACCGTGGAGTAGTTCGCGCGATTCTCCCTCCGCGGCTTCGTGCCGGCTTGCTCATCCGAGGGAAAACGGCATCGGGTACGAATCCGGAAAATCTTTAGGATATGGTATTCTGTTGACTTTGCGTAAGATGCATGTCATATAGCGGGCATGCTGACAAGGAAGAAGCGCCCGCGTATTAGGCATATGGTGGCCAATGAGAGCGCTTCCGGGGAAACATATCGATACGATTAAGCGAGCGATAAGGAACGTCCATTGGCTGAGGCTACGACGAACACCACCACCATCATCGCACGCGCCGACCAGCATGACATTGATCTGCATAAGGCGTCGGACCGTGTGAACTTCGGCTCCATCCGCGAGCCCATTGATGTACCCTACCTGCTGGGTGTACAGACCGACAGCTTTGATTGGCTCATCGGCAGCGAACGCTGGAAGCAGCGCGTCGAGGAGGATCTGGAAAACGGCACCAACACCGTACCGCATACCTCCGGTCTCGACGAGGTCTTCCAGGAGATCTCCCCGATCGAGAACTTCGCGCAGACCATGAGCCTGACCTTCTCCGATCCGTATTTCGAGGAGCCGCGTCACACCGTGCAGGAATGCAAGGAGAAGGACTACACCTACTCCGCACCGCTGTACGTGAACGCCGAATTCGAAAACGGCGACACCGGCGAAATCAAGTCCCAGACCGTGTTCATGGGTGATTTCCCGCTGCAGACCCCGCACGGCACCTTCATCATCGGCGGTACCGAGCGAGTGATCGTATCCCAGCTCGTGCGTTCCCCCGGCGTGTACTTCGACCGCAGCCAGGACCGTACCTCCGACAAGGAGATCTTCGGTGCGAAGATCATCCCAAGCCGTGGCGCATGGCTCGAGTTCGAGATCGACAAGCGCGATGTGCTCGGCGTGCGTGTGGACCGCAAGCGTAAGCAGTCCGCCATCGTGTTCCTCATGGCCATCGGCATGACCAAGCAGGAGATCGCGGACGCGTTCAAGGATTACCCGCTGGTCATGGACGCCCTCGCCAAGGAGACCGTGGACACCCAGGAAGCGGCCCTCACCGATCTGTACCGCAAGATCCGCCCGGCCGACACCGCCACTCCGGAAGCCGGCCGCAATCTGCTGGACTCCTTCTACTTCAACACCAAGCGCTACGATCTGGCCCGCGTCGGCCGCTACAAGATCAACCGCAAGCTCGGTCTTGAGAAGGACGTCAACGACCGCAGCCTGTCCCGCGAAGACATCATCGCCACCATCAAGTACCTGGTCACCCTGCATGCGGGCGAGGCCAAGTTCCCGGGCAAGCGTGACGGTCAGGACGTGGATCTGCGTGTGGATGTCGATGATATCGACCACTTCGGTAACCGTCGTATCCGTCAGGTCGGCGAGCTGATCCAGAACCAGCTGCGTACCGGTCTGAGCCGTATGGAGCGCGTGGTGCGCGAACGCATGACCACGCAGGATCCGGAGGCCATCACCCCGCAGTCCCTGATCAACATCCGCCCGGTGAACGCCACCATCAAAGAATTCTTCGGCACCTCCCAGCTGTCGCAGTTCATGGATCAGAACAACCCGCTGGCCGGCGTGACCAACAAGCGCCGTCTGTCCGCACTGGGCCCCGGCGGTCTGTCCCGTGACCGTGCCTCTATGGAAGTGCGAGACGTGCACCCGTCCCACTTCGGCCGCATGTGCCCGATCGAATCCCCTGAAGGCCCGAACATCGGTCTTATCGGCTCCCTGGCAACCTTCGGCCGCATCAACCCGTTCGGCTTCATCGAGACCCCGTACCGCAAGGTCGTCAACGGTCATGTGACCGATGAGGTCGAATACATGACCGCGGATCGCGATGCCGAGCACGTGATTGCCCAGGCCAACCAGGAGCTCGACGAGAACGGCAACTTCGTCAAGAGCCAGGCCCTTGCCCGAGTCGGCGAGGAAGAGGCAGTCGATGTGCCGGTCAGCTCCGTCGACTACATGGATGTGTCCCCGCGCCAGATGGTGTCCGTCGGTGCCTCCCTGATTCCGTTCCTGGAGCACGATGAGGGCCACCGAGCGCTGATGGGTACCAACATGCAGCGTCAGGCCGTGCCGCTGATCCAGTCCGAGCGTCCGCTCGTGGGCACCGGCGCCGAATGGCGTGCCGCAGTGGATTCCGGCGACGTGATCCTGGCCGAGAAGCCCGGCGTCGTGACCTATGTTTCCGCCGACATCATCCGCACCATGAACGACGATGGCACCACCAGCTCCTACAAGCTGGCCAAGTTCCAGCGTTCCAACCAGACCACCTGCTACAACCAGGTGCCGCTGATCCACGACGGCGAACGCGTGGAAGCCGGTACCGTGCTGGCCGATGGCCCGGCGACCCAGAAGGGCGAAATGGCCCTGGGCAAGAACCTGCTCATCGCCTTCATGCCGTGGAATGGCTACAACTACGAGGACGCCGTGATCATCTCCCAGCGTCTCGTGCAGGATGACACCCTGAGCTCCATCCACATCGAGGAATACGAGATCGACACTCGTGAAACCAAGCTGGGTGCCGAAGAGATCACCCGCGACCTGCCGAACGTCGGCGAGGATGCGGTGGCCAACCTTGACGAGCGCGGCATCATCCGCATCGGCGCCGAGGTCGAGGCCGGCGACATCCTGGTCGGCAAGGTCACTCCGAAGGGCGAGACCGAACTGACCCCGGAAGAGCGTCTGCTCCGCGCCATCTTCGGCGAGAAGAGCCGCGAAGTGCGTGACACCTCGCTGCGCGTGCCTCATGGCGAGACCGGTACCGTGATCGCCGTCAAGGAGATCACCCGCGAGGACGCCGAGGAGGACGGCGACGAGCTGCCGAACGGCGTGAACCAGATGATTCGCGTCTACATCGCACAGCACCGCAAGATCACCCAAGGCGACAAGCTCTCCGGCCGTCACGGCAACAAGGGCGTCATCTCCCGCATCCTGCCGGAAGAGGATATGCCGTTCCTGGCCGACGGTACCCCGGTCGACATCATGCTCAACCCGCTGGGCGTACCTTCTCGAATGAACCTTGGCCAGGTGCTCGAGCTGCACCTCGGCTGGATCGCCCACGCCGGTTGGGACATCTCCCTTGACCCGGATGCCGAAGCCGCTTGGAAGAAGTTCGTGCCGCAGGGCGCCGAAAAGGGCGCTCCGGGCACTCCGGTGGCGACTCCGGTGTTCGACGGCGTGCGCCAGGACACCTTGAAGGGCCTGCTTTCCTGCACCCTTCCGGACCGTGACGGCAACAAGCTGGTCGGCCCCGACGGCAAGGCGACCCTGTTTGACGGACGTACCGGCGAACCGTTCCCGAAGCCGATTTCCGTGGGCTACATGTACATGCTGAAGCTGCACCATCTGGTCGACGACAAGATCCACGCCCGTTCCACCGGCCCGTACTCCATGATCACGCAGCAGCCGCTGGGTGGTAAGGCGCAGTTCGGTGGCCAGCGCTTCGGCGAGATGGAAGTGTGGGCCCTCGAGGCCTACGGTGCCGCCTACACGCTGCACGAGATGATGACCACCAAGTCCGATGACGTCGACGGCCGCGTGCGCGTGTACGGCGCCATCGTGAAGGGCGACAACCTGCCGCCGGCAGGCATCCCGGAATCCTTCAAGGTGCTGCTCAAGGAAATGCAGTCCCTGTCGCTGAACGTCGAGGTGCTCAACGCCGAAGGCGTGGCCATCGACATGAAGGACGAGGACGACGACCCGTCTTCCGCCTCCGACGACCTGGGCTTCAACATCGGTGCTCGCCCTGATGCATCCGCCAAGGAAGAACAGGTAGTGGAAGCCCCTGAATTCCAGTGATTCCTCGGACCGTCACGCCCCCGGAGGCAAACGTCGCCGAAGCGTGGCGGTCCCCACGAAACGTGAATAATCAAAAGAAACGATAGACAGGACAATAGAGTGCTGGACGTCAACGCATTTGACAAACTGAGGATCGGCCTGGCCACCGCCGACGACATCCGTAACTGGAGCTATGGCGAGGTCAAGAAGCCCGAGACCATCAACTACCGTACCCTGAAGCCGGAGAAGGACGGTCTGTTCGGCGAGCAGATCTTCGGACCTACCCGCGACTGGGAGTGCGCCTGCGGCAAGTACAAGCGCGTGCGCTTCAAGGGCATCGTATGCGAGCGCTGCGGCGTGGAAGTGACCAAGAGCCGTGTGCGCCGTGAGCGCATGGGCCATATCGAGCTCGCCGCCCCGGTGACCCACATCTGGTTCTTCAAGGGTGTGCCGTCCCGACTGGGCTACCTGCTTGACATCGCGCCGAAGGATCTGGAGAAGGTCATCTACTTCGCCGCCTACATGGTCACCGGCGTGGATGAGGAACAGCGTCATCAGGATCTGCCCGATCTGCAGGACGAGTTCGACACCGAAATCACCAATCTGGAGAAGCGCCGCAACGCCGAGATCGAAGATCGCGCCAAGAAGGTGGAAGCCGATCTGGCCCAGCTTGAGGCCGAAGGTGAAGCCAAGGGCTCCGCACGCGCCAAGCTGCGCAACAGCGCCGAGCGTGAGATGGCCGCCATCCGTACCCGCTTCGACGAGCAGATTCAGCGTCTGAACGCCGTGTTCGACCGCTTCAAGAACCTGAAGCCGGGCGACATGGAAGGCGATGTGGACCTGTGGCGTGAGATGGAGGATCGCTACGGCGATTACTTCGAAGGCTGCATGGGCGCCGAAGCCATCAAGAAGCGTCTGCAGGACTTCGACCTTGACGCCGCTGCCAAGCAGCTGCGCGAGGAGATCGACACCGGCACCGGTCAGCGCAAGGCCCGTGCCCTCAAGCGTCTCAAGGTCGTCAACGCCTTCCTGACCACCGGCAACAAGCCGGAGGCCATGGTGCTCGATGTGATTCCGGTCATTCCGCCGGACTTGCGCCCGATGGTGCAGCTCGACGGTGGCCGTTTCGCCACCTCCGATCTCAACGACCTCTACCGCCGTGTGATCAACCGTAACAACCGACTGAAGCGACTCATCGAGCTTGGCGCCCCGGAAATCATGCTCAACAACGAAAAGCGCATGCTCCAGGAAGCCGTTGACTCCCTGTTCGACAACGGTCGTCGTGGTCGCCCGGTGACCGGTGCTTCGAACCGCCCGCTCAAGTCCCTGAGCGATATGCTCAAGGGCAAGCAGGGCCGTTTCCGCCAGAACCTGCTGGGTAAGCGAGTGGACTACTCCGGTCGTTCCGTGATCGTGGTCGGCCCGTCCCTGAGGATGCATCAGTGCGGTCTTCCGAAGCCGATGGCCCTCGAGCTGTTCAAGCCGTTCGTCATCAAGCGTCTGGTGGACCTCAACTATGCGCAGAACATGAAGAGCGCCAAGCGTCTGGTGGACCGTGGCGATTCCGAGGTGTGGGGCGTGCTCGAAGAGGTCATCGCCGAACATCCGGTGCTGCTGAACCGTGCTCCTACGTTGCACCGTCTGGGCATCCAGGCCTTCGAGCCGATTCTGGTCGAAGGTAAGGCCATCCATCTGCCGCCGCTCGCCTGCGCCGCATTCAACGCCGACTTCGATGGCGACCAGATGGCAGTGCATCTGCCGCTGTCCGCCGAAGCTCAGGCCGAAGCCCGCTCGCTGATGATGGCGTCCGACAACATTCTGAAGCCGGCGGACGGTCACACCGTGACCATGCCGAGCCAGGACATGATCCTCGGTCTGTATTACCTGACCACCGTCATCGACGGCGCCAAGGGCCAGGGCCGTGTGTTCTCCTCGCTGGAAGAGGCCGAAATGGCCCTTGACAAGCACGAGATCGACATGCAGGCCAAGGTGCTCATCCGTCTGCCGCAGGACTTCGTGCTGCCGAAGGATTGGGAGCCGAGCGAGCTCAAGGTCGTCGACCCGGAACCGGGCAGCCCGGACGTGGTGAAGGAAGAGCGCTTCCACGACGGTTCCGTGCTGTTCGCCACCTCCTACGGCCGTATCCTGTTCAACAGCACGCTGCCGCTGGACTATCCGTTCGTCAACGATCAGGCTCCGAAGAAGCGTCTGAGCAAGATCGTCGACGACATCGCGACCCGTTATCCGACCGCCCAGGTGGCCGCGACGCTGGACGCCCTGAAGGATATGGGCTTCACCCGTGCACCGTGGTCCGGTGTGTCCTTCGCGTTCTCCGACGTCATCCAGCCGCCCGAGCGTGACGAGTACATCGAAAAGTACGAGGCCGAGGCTGACAAGGTCAACGAGAACTACGAAATCGGTATGCTCACCGAAGAGGAGCGCCGTCAGGAACTCATCGACCTGTGGACCAAGTGCACCAGCGAGGTGTCCGAGGCGGTCGAGGAACACTTCGACTCCAAGAACAACCTGGCCATCATCGTGCAGTCCGGTGCACGAGGAAACATGATGCAGATCAACCAGATCGCAGGTATGCGAGGCCTCGTGGCGAACCCGAAGGGCGAGATCATTCCTCGACCGGTGAAGTCCAACTACCGCGACGGTCTGTCCGTGCTGGAGTACTTCATCTCCCAGCACGGTGCGCGTAAGGGTCTGGCCGATACCGCACTGCGTACCGCTGAGTCGGGCTATCTGACCCGTCGTCTGGTGGACGTCTCCCAGGATGTGATCGTGCGCGAAGAGGACTGCGGCACCAAGCGCGGCCTGCCCATGAAGGTCGGCGAGCGTGACGAGAACGGCAACCTCGTGCTCGTCAAGGCCGCTGATGGCGGCCCGTACTCCCGCCTGCTCGCTTCCGATGTGATCGATCCTGCCGACGGCGAAACCGTGCTGTACAAGGCGGGCGATGCGCTGTCCATGGATGTGCTCAACGACCTTGTCGCCCACGGTGTGGAAGAGGTCAAGGCCCGTTCCGTGCTGACCTGCGAATCCAAGCGTGGCGTGTGCGTCAAGTGCTACGGCTGGTCCCTGGCCACCAACAAGCTGGTGGACGTCGGCGAAGCCGTCGGCATCGTGGCTGCACAGTCCATCGGTGAGCCTGGTACCCAGCTGACGCTGCGTTCCTTCCACTCCGGCGGCGTCGCATCCGCTTCCGATATCACCCAGGGTCTCCCGCGTGTTACCGAGCTTTTCGAAGCCCGTACCCCGAAGGGCGAGGCTCCGATCGCCGAGTTCCCGGGCGTGGTGAAGGTCGAAGACACCGATCGCGGTCGTCAGGTTACCCTGAAGCCGGACGACGACTCCGTCGAGCCGATCGTCTACCCGGTGACCCGTCGCGCTCCGATGCTGGTCAAGGACGGCGATCATGTCGAAGCCGGCACCCAGCTCATCGAGGGTTCCGTGGATCCGAAGAAGATCCTGCGCATCCTCGGTCCGCGCGCCGCTCAGGTCAACATCGTGGAGGAAGTGCACACCGTGTACCGCTCCCAGGGCGTGGATATCCACGACAAGCACATCGAGGTCATCGTGCACCAGATGCTGCGTCGTATCACCGTGATCGACTCCGGCGACACCGACCTGCTGCCGGGCGAACTCGTGGACCAGGCACGCTTCAAGGCCGCCAACATGGAGGCCGTGAAGAACGGTGGCAAGCCGGCCGCCGGCCGTCCGGAGCTGATGGGCATCACCAAGGCTTCGCTGGCCACCGACTCCTGGCTGTCCGCGGCCTCTTTCCAGGAGACCACCCGTGTACTCACCGAAGCCGCCCTGAGCCAGAAGGTCGATGACCTCAAGGGCCTCAAGGAAAACGTCATCATCGGTAAGCTCATCCCGGCCGGTACGGGTCTCGCCCGCTATCGCAATGCCGTGGTCGAGCCCGACAAGGCCATCCGTGACACCATCTATCCGAACTTCGGTCTGGGTGGCGACGAAACGGGTGCCGACTTCGGCGACGCCGATCTGTCCGATGTGGACTTCTCCAACATCGACTTCGGTGATTTGAAGCTCGGCGACGACTTCAACCCGGATGACTTCCTCGACGATAACGGCGGTCAGATGGATCTGGGAGACACCCTCTGATCCGTGGCGCCGACGGCGATAACTGATTAAGGCTGGGCCCCGACCATGCAGATGGTCGGGGCCCAGCCTTAATCATAGGGGAGAATGCTCGCGGCAGCGGCCGCTCAATCAGTGGGCATGATCGGCGCCATCCGTCAAAGCGTCATACAGGGAGCGCAGGGAATCGCTCAGGTCGGCTTCCTCTGCGGAATCCTGCAACGCTTGGCTCAACGTGCTCACGCTGCTGTATGGCGCCTCCAGATTGTTGAACTCGTCGAGCAGGTCACGGAACTGCTGGTACTGCGTGGTGCCATACTGCAGCGAGCTGATATCGCCGATGGCCTGCATGCTGGAGATGATATCGCCGAGCTTGTCGACGTAATCGCCAAGATCCTTGCCATACTGTGCGATGTCCTTGTTCGGTGACTTGGAGACATCGTCGAGTGCGGCCTTACAGGCGGACACATACTCACCGTACTTGGTGTAGAAGCTGTTGTCGTAAGAGCTGACGCTGGGGCTGCTGTTGCAGGCCTTCGCCGCTTTGGAGAGCGATTCGCCGGATTCGATCATCTCGTCGACGAACTTGATGTATGTCGCGGTCTTCTTCTTATACGCCTGATATTCCTTATTGACGGTCTCATCGTTCATGACCTTCAGGGATTCGAACTTCGCGTTGTCATTCTGGAGGGTCTTGAGACGGTCCTTGAGACGCTTTTTGTCTGTGTCCTGGAAGGAACTGCTGCCGTATGCGGACAGATAGGCGTCGCGCAGCTTCTCATTCACGCTCGCATAATGCTTCTGCATGGTGAGCACCTGATTCTCTCCGGCCGTGTAGTCGGCGGCGGTGATGCGTTTCGACATAATCATCGTCACCACTACGGCAAGAACGACGATGACGGCGATCACCGCCGTTACGATGCCTACGATCAGGCCGGTCGCCGGCTTCTTCGCGGCGCTCTGTGGCATGGGCTGCCCGTACGGTTGCCCCTGCATGAGAGGGGTTCCCGGCTGACCCGGCACGCCCGGCCGACCCGGCATCGGCTGCTGGTACTGCGGAGCCGTTTGCTGGTACTGCGGAGGCGTCTGTTGATATGGCGGCATCGGTTGCTGGTTGGCCTGAGGCTGTGCCGGCTGCTGGGGCTGCCGATCCGCCGTGCTTGACGTTTGCGGTTGAGGCTGTGCATGGGATGGCGTCCGAGCGCTGTTCGGTTGCGTGCCATCGGTAGGAAGTTGGTCATCCATAAGAGAAATCCTTACTGTGTATCCTCTGCTTCTTCGTATGCAAAGTCACATATTTCCGAATATTCAAAAATATTTCCGTAATGACTAGCATTGTTCCAGCATAGCCCTTCAGCGCCGCAAAATCAGGTAACATGCTGAACGAAGTCGTTCCGAAGCACATGTCGATACATGAATTGCGCTATCGTTATGGGTCTCTTGCACATACAATGGAGCACATGAGCTTTCTACCTTACCCACCGCCGCCGGAACCTGGCTGGTATGACGATGACGTTACCGCACTGTCCGGTGCAATCCAATCCGAATCTTTCGAACGAAGGCAGCCGATGCAGGACGGGTCGGCGCTGAGCATGCAGCCCGTGGCGGATGTGCAGGTCGCAACGATGCAGACCGAACCGTCGCAGGACGATTCGGAAGACCAGAGCATCGAAGATTGGGATAGCACGGTGCTGTCGTCCGCGTTCACCATGAAGCAGCCGGATCACGTGTATCTGCTGCACAATGACATGACCGGCCAGGACGTGACCGTGGACATCAGCACATTGCTGGGGCGCAAACCGTCCGCCGATGTGCCGGAAGGTGCCAAGTCGGTCAGACTGGAGGATCCGACACGTACCATTTCCCGCAATCATGCGGCCATCAGCTTCGATCGGGACGGAAGTCTGTGGATTGAGGATTACGGTTCGCTGAACGGTACGTACCTCATCCAAGACGACGAAGAAATCAAGGTGGAAGGCAGGCCCATGCAGCTCGAGGCGCCGGCCACGCTACGTATCGGCGATCAGTTCTTCTCCTTCGAAGAACGCTAGGCTACATCATTCGAAACGTATCGCCTTGGGTGGCACCGGACGAACAACCACTGCAAGGCATGATGGTTGCTCCCGCCGGTACCGCCCAAGGCGATACGTATGCATGAGTGCGCATGAGTGATGGTCGGCCTCACTGCCTGGTGCGCAAGGCGGCGTTGATGGCCGGATCGTTCAACTGCGCCAACCATTCCAGCAATGCCGGATAGGTGTTGGGATTGCGTGCGATGCAGGCACGCAGCTCCGGCGCGTACTGTGCGATCTGTGCGATCTGCATCTGATCGGTGGTGGTCAGTGCCATTTGCGCGGTGAAGCCATACGGATTCCGTGCAATCGGCTGCTGCGGCTGTGGTTGCGGCTGCTCCTGCACAGGTTCGGCATAATCCGCCACCTCGGACAGATCGGCAGGATTGGTGTAGGGGTCAAGATATTCGGTCGAAGTGTCGGTGATCGGCTGGTTTTGATGAATCGGCTGAGCCTGATGGACTGGCTGAGCCTGATAGTCCTGCACTGCAGGTTGCTCTTGCGCGGACCGTACGAGCTGTTCCTGAATCGGCTGTTGCTCCTGCGCAAACTGCCGCTCCTGCACCGGCGAATCCTGTGCCGGCGAATCCTGTGCCGGCTGTTCGTGTGGCGCCACTGCGGTCTCAGGTACGGCATAGCCGCGCTGGATCACAATCTGGCGTGCACGGTCGTCGCCGAACTGGGCCAGCCAGCGAATCAACCCGGGGTATGCGCGCTGATGCGCTGCGACATTCGCCCCGAATTCCGGGTTCTCATAGGCGATCTTCGCCAGGAATGCGGGATCGGCGTTTGGATCCTGCACCGCCGCGACCGCGGTATCGTAATCAACCATCATGATCTCCTTACATCAATGGTTCGTAATGTTTGTAATGTGCCGTCTTGTAGATCGCCGATGTCTTCATGCTCGGCGAGTTTGCCGACCGTCCACTCCCGCCCGATGGGCAAGGGTGTGATCATGTCGACTACCACCACGGTCACGTTGTCGTTGCCACCGGCCCGCAGCGCCGCTTTGACCAATGCGTCGGCGGTGGTCTGAGGGTCGTTGTCAGCGGCCGCGATGGCGGCGAAACGTTCCTTGTCCACTTCGGCATGCAGGCCGTCCGAGCAGATGATGAAACGTCCGAAGGCATCCGCCGCGTAGTAATCGGGTGCGATGCCGTTCGGCGCTCCGATGCACTGCGTGATGATGTTGCGCGGGATGTTTCGCAACGCCTCCTCGGGCAGCATCTCCCCGGAGTCGATGGCGTTCTGGCGCTCCGAATGATCGCGGGTGATGCGGGTAAACGTGCTCGCATCCCAACCGCCGTCTTCGGTAGCGCACATATGGTAGGTGCGTGAATCGCCGATGTTGACGATATAGCAGGAATCGTTGCCGTCGGCGGTACTGTCGGCATCGGCTGCATGGGCCGTCATGCTATCGATATCGGCAGGCATGATCACACCGGAAATCGTGGTGCCGGCGATGCCGCCCAACGATTCGCCCAATGCCAGCACCTCACGTTGCGCGGCATTCAGCGTCTCTTCGATATCATGCCGGTTGCGCGCGGCCTTGGTGCCAAGCTGCGCACAATGGCACACCACTGCCTCGCTTGCCCGCTCGCCGCCCATGCCGCCGCCCATGCCATCGCATACGACGAATATGCCATGCCCGGCCAAGGCATTGTCCTGATTGCTGGCGCGACGCAGTCCGATATCGCTGTTCAGGCCGGTCACGATACGATTTGCGTTCATGAACTCCGCCCTTTCCCGTGCCGTCGGATGTGGAATACGTCCGCGAGCGACAGCCTGGCTCTCCACCTCCGTGCAGGAGGCAGGGATCCGAGTATGGACCGGCGCACCACATCGATGTTCCGCCAATACCGTTGCACATGCTCTTCCTGCACCGTATCGCCCGAAAACGCCGCGTAATCGGCTTCCTTGCCCAATGCGAGCAGTGAGACGGCATCGACGTTGAGCTGTCGGCCGATGGCCTGCGCCTGATCGCGACGGGTGCCGTCGACATCGAGTCCGCTTTGCCTGGCCAGGGCGGCGACGGATTGCCATCCTGCGGCTACGCGCTGACGTGCGTCGCCATGTCTGCGGGCCCGTGCCAAGGCGATCGCCTTGATGCCGAGCAGCAGCGCACAGATGGTGAGTAGCGCCCAGAGCGGGCTTCCATAGATGGCCACCTTTTTGGCGATGCGCTCGAAACGTTGCCAGAACAGGTTGGTAGGGGATTCGTCGGCCTCGCTGCCGCCGATCGATGATTTGCCCTTGGCCTGATTGTCGTCACGAAGCGGGTCGGTAAGCGGCACCGGAGGCTGGCGTACCAGCGTCTGCGGGTTCGGCGGAGTGAGATTCTGGTTTTCGTCGGGAACCTTCGTCTCCTTCGGTGTGGGATAGAACGACACCCATCCGTAGCCGTCGAGCTTGATCTCCACCCATGCGGTCACGTCATTGCCGGTGAATTCGGTGGTGGTGGACTTGCCGTGCCGTTCGGTGCGTTCCTCGCTGATGTCGCCTTCCTCGTTCTTCGGCAGGAATCCGAGCACCACACGGCTGGACAGACCCAGACTGCGGGCCATCAGCGCCATCGTGGAGGCATACTGTTCGCTGTCGCCCACCATGGCGGTGCCGGCAAGGAGCTGATCGATGCGATAGTTGCCGTGGCCGGGGGAGGATGGATAGTCTCCGGCCAGACCATGCGAGAACCAGCCGGATTCCTTGAGCTCGTTCGCCAGGGCGAGGGCCGCCTCACCGCCCTTGGACCGGCCGCCAGCCACTGCGGTGGCGAGCCTGTCCACGCTGTCGGGCACGTGCTGCGCCTGCGGCTGGCTTACCGAGGAGGCCTTGGCCTTGCTGATCTGGCTGTCGGTGGGCACGGCGGGCATGATGCCGGTTTCCGTGTAGGTCAGGCCGGCGGTCGTCTTGGACGCATAGATGGCCGAATGCGTGGCGGTGTTGTAGTAGAACGAGTCGGCATCATCCTCATGCTCGAACGTCACGCCGGAGGCGGTGCCGGTCATCGGCAGCCAGTAGTCGCTCAGGCCCCTGTTCACCGTGAACGTGGACGCGAACTTCCTGCCCTTGACGTTGTTCCTGATAGTGGTGCCGACACGATGGTAGTTCGATGAATCGGCGGCCATCGTGGAATCCGAAAGATTCCACACATTGCCGTCGAAACGGTCCATCACGGCCAGACGGATGGTGGAGCCGGCCGGCAGGTCGGTGACGGTCAGCAACGTATCGTCCTTATGATTCTTGATATAGGATCGCATGCCGCTCAACGGGCTTGTGTAATCGTACGGGCTCAACGGCGGGTCGTAATAGTCTCGCAGAATGATTCGGTCCTGCGGGATCGTCAGACATGCGCCTATCGCCAGTGCAGCCGAAAGCGCCACGATGATCGCGGAGCTAATCCAACGGCCCAACTCCAGCAATCCCCAGCGAGCGCTCACCCAAATCATCAACACGATGGCAACGGCGGTGCCGATGGCGAAACGATAGTAGCCACTGGCGGTGCCGAGCAATGCGCAGATCGCCATGTTCGCCATCACCGGAATGATGGCGAACATGGCGAGACGGCCGTCCTGCGCGACGGCGAATATGCCGGTCAGCAGTGCGAACCACAGGCAGATCGTCCATACGGCCAGCAGACTGCCGTTGGCGGTGCCGGTAGGCGGGTCGATCGACAGTACGTACTTGAACGATCCGAGCATGGACGTCCATCCTTGCGTCAACGTACGCAAGGTGGGTATGACGTGTGCGATGGTGGTCTCGTTCAGCAGGAGAACGGGTCCGATGACGAGTTGCGCCAGTGCCATGAACAGGGCCTGCCACCATAGTCGCAACGCCTCGACGGTGCCGGCGAGCGCCACCAGACAGCCGATGACGGTGGCTGGCACGGCGGCGACGGCCCATGCGGCTGGTGAGCCATACACGTCGATGAGGTTGCTGGCGGTGGCGAGCGTGAGCAGTGCTGTCGTCAGAAGACCGGCGAACTGCCGGCTTGCCGGGCGGTGTGCGCTGATCAGCGGCCGCTGTTTGCCGCTGCGGGTCATCCAGACCACCGAATGCGTGGAATCGGCCCACGATCCGGTGAAGGTATGGCTTTGGTCGGGAATCGGTGGGAAGGTCATGACAGTACTCCCATGATCATCGGCAGATCGTTCAGATCGCCGACCGTGGCCAGGATGAAGTTCGGGAATCTTCGTATGGCGCGTTGTTGGCTGACGGCTGCCTGCAGTACTACGCAGGTCGCTGAGCGTGGCAATGCGAGCGCCATATGCTTGATTTCGTCTACGTCTTTGAGTCGGCCGACGGTGAAGTAGTAGAACGAGGCATCGGCGGCGTAGTCGAGTGTGCCTTGCGCAAGGTTCGGATTGTCGTCGAGATCCGGTTCGATGGCGCTGCAGGAGTCCAGGAACGTCGTGGCATTGCGGGGCGTGGTGTGATCGTCGCCGGCGTGTGCGGTCAGCGGGCGGTCCTGCAGCAGGCACTGCACGCCGATGGAGGCGTGGATTGACACGGCCAGTTCGAATTCCTGGGCGTCGGTGTAATCATCGGGATTCACGCTGATGCCTACGGCGGTGTCGGTGCGTCGTGTGGCCTCGTATTGGCGGATCATCAGCGAGCCGGTTTTCGCGGAACTCAGCCAATGTACGTTACGCACATCGTCGCCCGGCTCGTATTCCCGCAAACCGTAGAAGTCGAGATCGTCATCCACGATTTCGCCGCTTGGCTGTCCTTCCAAGTCACGTTGGATGCCGGCATTCAACGTATTGAGCATGACGGTCGGCGGGTGAATGAATACCTGGATCTGGTCGACGAGCCGTTTTTCGTGGCGTACCAGACCGAACGGGTCGCCCTTGCGGATCGACAGCGGGCCGACCGGCAGCACCGCACGCGCCATGGCGGTGAATTCCACGTCGGTCTGGCGCGACTGCCCGGCCGCGAGCATCGGGATGGTGAACCGTTCGTGGTTGTCGCCGATCGGCAGATCGCCGCGTGCCGAGGCGGTCGGTGTGTTGCCGGGATTGTCGACGGCCACCCTCACCTGCACTGTGTCGCCTACGGTCACACGCCTGTTGGACACATCGATGGATGCGGAGAATGACGTGTTGCCCAACGACATCACTACCGCGGCAAGCAGCATCAGCGCGTATGCCGTTGCCATGGCAAGCAGTTCATGCCAACCGAGCATCGCGAACGCGGCAGACGTGGCTACGGCCAATACGGCCACCATCCATCCCACCGGTGAAACGTATGAGGTGAACAGACGCTTCAACCGGTGTCCGGTACGGCGCAGGAACCGCATCATGGTTCGTCTGCGTAGCGTTGTTCGGGAATTTCGCATCGGAACCGTCTCCTCAGGCGCCCAGGGTCGGGGCAGGCACTTCCTCGAGAATCTGCGAGATCATCTGCTCCGCCGTGGCACCGGCGAATGTGGCTTCGGCAGTGAGCGTGATGCGGTGTGCGAGCACGGAGACCGCCAGATCCTTCACGTCGTCGGGCACTACATAGCCGCGATTGTCGGCGGCGGCCCACACACGGGCGCAACGGGTGAGCGCCAGCGCGCCTCGCATGGAGGAGCCCACTTGGATCCTTTCGTTATGTCGGGTCGCTTCGACCAGGCGAACGATGTATTCGATGATGGCGTCATCGAGGCGTACGGTCTCGCTGATGGCGCGCATGTGCAGCACGTCGTCGCCGGAAAGCACGTGGTGCACGGTGGCAGCGCGGTCGGTGACGTTGACCTGACGCAGAATGTCGACGCTCACCTCATGGCTTGGGTAGCCGACGGTGGTCTTGATGAGGAATCGGTCCATCTGCGCTTCGGGCAGCTTGTAGGTGCCGAGTTGTTCGATCGGATTCTGCGTGGCGATCACCATGAACGGCTGCGGTACGGCATGGGTCACGCCGTCGACGGTGACCTTCTGCTCCTCCATGACCTCGAGCAGTGCGGACTGTGTTTTCGGTGAGGCGCGGTTGATCTCGTCGGCGAGCACGACGGAGGCGAAGACCGGGCCCTCACGGTATTCGAATTCGCTTCGCTTCTGGTCGTAGTAGGTTACGCCGACCACGTCGGACGGTAGCAGATCCGGCGTGAACTGGATACGCTTGAACGACATGTCGATGGAATTGGCCAGGCCTCGCGCCAACTGGGTCTTGCCGGTACCCGGATTGTCTTCGAGCAGCACATGGCCGCCCACCACCATGGCGGTGATGCATTGGCGAATCGGGCCGTCCTTGCCGACCACCACCTTGGAAACGTTCTCCACCAAGGCGTTGAACTTGTCATGGAATTCGACGATATCGGCGCCGGCGGCCGGCATCATGCCGGTATTCAGGGTTTCCGGCATGATGCCGGTTGTCGGCTGCCGACGAACCTGCTCGGAGGCGGCCGGCTGCCGTTCGGTTGTTGCCTGCCACGATGTCATCCGCTCGGTCGGGGCGGCGGTATCCGGTGTGACCGTGATGGTTGGGGCGGCGGTCGGTGTGACGGTCGGAGCGTTCGTCGTCACCGGGGCCGTCGTGCCATGCGTGCCCAATACCGTACCGTCCACGTCGGTGGACTCATGATGTTCGATCCCGAGGCGTTCCGGCAGCTTCGGCATGGTGAAGCCTTGCTTTCCGTGCGGTTCGTTGCTGCGCTCGCTCAGCTGGGTGGCATCGTCGAATGCGTTACTCATGGAATCTCCTCTACTGCTTATTGCCTGCGAATGATGGATTGATCGGCGGGCGGCCGTGGAACAGTCGGATTTCCCTGATCCATGGATGGTCGTGATTCGCCTGCCTCGGCAACGTCGTCAATGCCGAATGTCCTTTGGACCCGCCCCGCGATTCGTCGGTGCCGTCGTCGAAGGACGTCGATGTGGATGGACTGGTGCCGGGCGAAGGGGTCGGCGGAGCATGGTACCTGTCGCTGTCCTTAAGCGGGGTGGAACTCTGCTTCGTGCTGTTGACCGCCTTGTCGGTGGTGCCTTCCACCTTGACGAGCCACGAGTACGAGAATCCCTGTGGCAGCGCCGAGGCATCCAGCGTGGTCGTAAGGCCCGGATGCCATTCGAACGGATACTGCTTCTTGGATTCATCCGACAGGACGATGGTCACGGTCACGGACTGGTTGTAGGCGTTCACGGCACCGCCCTCGACATGGATGACATTGGCGTCTGTATCGTCCCAACGCAATGACGGCAGGGCGATCACAGCCTGGACCTTGTTACCGATTTCGCCGTTGCTGGCCTTCACCGGATCGCTGGTATGACCTTTGAAAGTCTGCCACACGGTTACGGTGCCACAGCTGCCCCAATGTTCAAGCGGATAGGTGACGCTGAGGCTTGCGGTCGGCATGTTGTTCTGCTTCGGCACGTTTACGATGAAGCCGTCATGATGCTTGCCGGCGGCGTTCCACGAAGCCACGCAATGGTCGCCATCGGGCACGACCCTGACATCGGCCGGCTTGTCGGGCTTGACGTCAGGGGTGATGGCGTTACCCTGCGCGGTGACGGTTCCGGCGTATTTGGTGGTCAACGTGATTTTCGGCGCGAGGCTTTGGTAGTACCAGTCTTCGGCGATGTCGAAGGTCGCGGAAACGTCCGACGATCCGCATGCCATGCCGGCGTCCCTGCCTGCGAAACTCAACGTCACGGCTTCACAGCCGGCATTGCGCATGTTGCCAAGCTTGCCGGAGACGATGATCTGATCGCCTTGCTGCGCTGCGGAGACGGTCGGCTTGTCGGGAACTCCCCGCGGTGCGGTGGCGTTCGAGGCCTGGGACGGCTGGCTCCAGTTCACCCTATTCCTGGCCCGCACGGTCGCACTGACGGACATGCCGTCCGTGATGGCGTTGTTCTCGAGATTGAAGTTGATGGTGTTTGCGGAGGTGGTCTCCTTCTTGGATACGCCACCGCCGGTCAGGGTCACCTCATATTCGGTGACTTCCGAGAAGTTGCCTTTCGACACCGACCATGTCACGGCCACGATGTTGCCGTTGGCTTCGGCCCTCACGTCTTGCGGCGCGGAAGGTATCTTATCGGGTTGCCCGTCCACGGCATTCGATGGACTGGACCATCCGACTTCGTTCTGCGCCATGACGGTGAACGAGTACTTCCTGCCGTTGGTGAGCCCCGTCACCTGGCATGTGGTCACCGTGCCGCACGATTTCTCTCCGGAGGAGTCGCCCGTCCACGAGACCTTGTATTCGGTGATCGGGCTGCCGTTCGAAGAACCCGCCGTCCAGCTCAGATTCACCGCGCCATCCTGAGCATCGCCGGCGATGGGGGAGAGCAGCGGGGCGTCCGGCTTGTCCGTCACCGAAACGCTGATGGTTCCGGTGACTTCACGTTCCTTGGTCATGGTGGCGTCGCGCACGGTCACGATCACATGGTTCGTGCTCGCGCCGATATCGGAGGCCGCCGCAATCGTTATCATTCCGTTGGCGGGGCAGTCCACCGCCAGCTTGGCGGAACCGTCGGCCTGACATCCCGTCACGGTAAGCGCGGTGTCGGGGAACGGATTGTAGGCGTCGCCAAGCACGTTCACCTGTTCACTTGACCCAGCCTTGACCTTCAGGGCCTTCGCGCCGATGCGCGCCATCGGCCTGGTGGAGGCCACCACGCGCACGGTCACACCGGCCTGCACGGTGCCTTTCGAATACGAGATGGTGATCGGCACGCTCACCGTGGTTCCCGGCGTGGCCGTCTTGTCGGCGCTCACCGTCAGCTTGCCGTCGGCGCTCACGTTCGTGGTCACCTGGTCGGAGGAGACTCCACCGGCATACGTGTATTCCTTTTCGTCGTCATACAATCCCGACGGCGAATGCGTCAAGGCGGTCAAATCGATGGTGGTGGAGCCCTCACCGGCCACCACGTCCACCGTGGAGGATGAGAAGGTAGGTGCGGGCACGTCGCGGCCGATCACGGTGATCGGCAGGGTCAACACCGTCGAATTGACAATCTTCACTTTGCCGTTTCCGGCATGCTTGCCGTCGACCGCGGTGAACGTGATCGAAGCGGGGCCTGCATAATCCTTCGGCGCGGTGAACTTGAGCGTCTGATCGTTCACATACAGGTCGTCATTGTCGGCCTTGGTGGCGCTCACCGAATCGGCGCCGTCCACGTAGGCGGTCTTGCCGGCGCCGACACGTACGTAATCGGCGATGTTGATGGTGATCGTCTCACGTGCGTTCACCTTCAATGCCGGTGCCTTCGGACGCAACGTCGGCGGAAAGACGCCGTATGCCGGTACTTGGATGAATGCGGTGGAGGTGATGTTGTATGTGGTGTTCGTCACCGTGTAGGGCACCGCACGCGCCTCATCGGTCAGATCCACCGTGATTACGGTGGACGTTCTGCCGCCCTTCGTCCGCGCATGGTCGGCTGCGGAATCGTCCACGCCGACCTGCAGCTCGTCGGCGGTGCCGGACGGGTTTGCGATCCATTGCGACACATCCACGTCGACCGACTTCTTATCGATCGTTGCGGAGGACGGCACTCGGTAATCGTAGGCCGATGGCGGTGCGATGGCCGCGTTATCATCGACGTTCACCGTCAGCGTGGCCGTGTCGGCAAGGCCCGCCTTGTCCTTCACCGTGTAGATGACGTAATACGTTCCCGCCTGCTTGGGAGTGGTGAACGCAAGCATGTTGTCGTTCACCTTCACGCCGTCGATGCCCTGAGATTCCACATTGCGTTCGACGATGAGGTTCGTGTTGTCGCCGGAGATGTCGTTCTGCGCAACCGGCACGGTGGCCGCGGTGTTCGGTCGTAGCGTGATCTCGTCGTCACGCGCGTACACGCCCGAATCGGTGCCCGACTTGAAGACGCCGACACGGATCTGCGCCTGTGCGCGCTGACCGGTCCAATCCTCGACCGCATACGAGAAGGTGTCGGTGCCGGAGGAATCCGCATACGCCTCATACACCAGATAGGTCGCACCGACCTCGGTAATGCGGCCCAGCTGCGGCGCCTTGTTGCCCAGACCCAGTAGCTGGTCGTCGTCGCCATCGGCGTCAATGCCGGTCAGTGTGATCGGAATCCGCACTTTCCGTCCGGCGGCCACCTGCGCATCCACGTCGGACGGCGTCGGCGCGCTCTTGTTGGAAGCATCCTTCTGATGCACGGTGAAGGTGATCGTTCCGGAGGCGGCGTTGCCGAGGTTGTCCTTGACGGTGTACGTCACAGGGAATGTGCCGGCCTGGTCGGAGGCCTGATAGCGTACGGTGTCGCCGGAAACGAACACCAGTCCCTTGAACGTGCCCTCGTCATACTGCAGATTGTCCTGCAGGCTTACCGTGGTGCCGTCGGAATAGGTGACGTGGTCGAGCACATCGACGGATACGATGCCGTCGGTACGTACCTGTGCGTCGATGTTGTCGGCCTTCGGCACGGAATTCGCGGTGGTTAGCGCCGGCGGCTGCAGCACGATGGTGCCGGTCGACGTTCCGGCCGCGTTCGCCACGCTGTAGGTGAGCTGCACCGGTTTGGTCGGCACCTGGCGGGCTGTGATGTACACGCGCTTGTTGCTCACCACGCCGGTTTTAATGCCGCTGGCCGCATCGGCCTTCACGGAGGTGACCGACAGCACGCCGCCCATCGGATCGATATCGTTGGCCAGCGGCTCCACGATGGCGGTGTTGTCCGCTCCGAGCAGCGCCACGTCATTGGCTGCCACCGGTTTGGCGGAATCGCCTGTCACGGCCTGCACTTCCACACGAGCCAGACCGGTTGCGGGAATCGACCCCTGCGTAATGGTGTATGGCACATAGTAGGTACCTGGATTCGCGGCGGTGAACGTGAACGACATATCCGTCGCGTTCATGGTGGTCGAAGCTCCGTTCGGCGTCTCCACCGCGGTCAGCTGCGCCGGTTCGGCGGAAGTGCCATGCACGTATTGTTGAAGCGATACCGTGGTGCGTGCATCGGGCGTGGTCTGCTTGACCACCGGATCGATCGCAGCCCCCAGCGTATTGGCCGGTTTCACCGAAAAATACAGCATGCCGGTGCCGGTCTGCTCGCCGTCGGACACGGTTACCTCGACGCTCGCCCTGCCGGATGTCATCGCGCCGGCATTGAACACCAGCTGGCCGTCCGCGCGCGTGGAGACCGTCACCTGATCGGTGTTGGTCGGTACCGCGGCGACCAGTGTCAGCGGATCGCCATCCGGGTCGGAGAAGCTGCCTAGCGCGTTTGCCGTATATGTGGCGCCCTGCTCCACGTCGATTTCCGGTGGCATATCGGTCTGGGCAGGCGCATGGTCGATCCCGTCGGTGATGTTCAAGGTTACGGTGGCGCTCGACGTCTGGCCCCGACCGTCGCCGATCTCGTAACTGAACGTCACCGTGCCCGCTCCTGCGGAAGTGGCGTTCAGCTGCAGGTACCGACCGTCGTATACGGGCGAGACGGTGACGTCACCGCCGTCCGGTGCGCTCGCCGAGGTGATGCGCAACACCGAACAGTCGGTCTGTTCATCGTTGCGTAGCACGTCGAGAATCTGCGACGAGCCGGCTCGTGCGCCGAACGCATCGTCCTGCGCCTTGATCTGACCGGATTGCGACGAACAGGTCTTGCTGAAATTATGCTGATTGTTGGCGCTGTCGGTGCTCTGATCCTGTTGTTTCGTCTGCTGCGTCTGCACCTTGTTCCACTGGATCTTGATGACCTTTGCGGATTCCTGTGGATTCCACACGTTGCCGTTGACCACGTCGTTGAGCACCGTCAGACGATGGTTGGCACGGAACACGAGTTCGGAGGTGGCATTCACGTTCTGCAGGGATGTGAATTGCGGATGGCCGTCGTGCGCCGAGCACACGCGCAGATAATTGTTCGCCTTTTGGCTCCATGCGGCGGATACGCAACCGTTGGTGGACACGGGCTGTGCCGCGTCGCCCTTGCCGGAATTGGAGATTTCCACGGGCGTCGGCTTCCTGGACTGCAGATCGACCGTGACCAGACCGCGCTGACCCGCGGCGGCCACCCAGCCGCTCTGCCTGTCGTCCGTGGGCGGTGCCTGGAGGACGAGCGTGCCACTCATCGAAACTTCCGCACTGCCGTTCGGCCAGCGGATCGCATTGCCGGAAGTGAGTACAGGGGTATTTGCCACCACGGTGAAGGAGTCTGCCCGCAATCGTTGGTTTGCGCCGATTTCCGTCACTTTGCCGGGCGTCGCCTGCGGTCCGTCCATTTTCAGAATCGCGCCGTCGGACTGCCGGTAGCCGTAGATCGCACCGTCGTGGGTCACGGCGATTCTGCCGCCCGTCCCGAGCTTCATCTTCGGCGACACGGTGGTCGGGTTCACGGATTTCACATCGGATGAGGCACCCGCCCACACGTTGCCGGTCTTCATGTTGATGAAGGCGATGGTATCCCCGCCGATCAACGTCTGCATATCCGCCTTGATGGTGGTGTCGCCGTTCTCGCTGACGGTGGAGGCCGCGATATAGCTGGCCTTCGTTCCCTCCAGAATCACGGTGTCGCCGTTGTGCTGGGCTACGTCGAACCGTGCCGCGGATGAGGAGATGCCCGCGTCGGTGTCTTTGACCTTTACGTTGAACCGCGCGGCCTTGCGGTCCTTCAGTGAAGTGATCCACACGGTGCCGTCGTCAAGCTGCACGTGCTGCTGGGTCACCGAACTGATGATCAGCGCGCCGGCCACGATGCCCAACAGAAGCAGCAGCATGATGATCGGTGTGATCCACTGTCGATTGCCCGACGGCATCAGCCTGCGCAGCATCGCGCCGATCTTGCGGGACCTCTCGTATGACTGCGAGGTCGCGGTCCGTCTCGGATGCGCTGATCTGTCCATGAGTCTTCTCCGGTTCTCTCGTGGCGAATGCGGTGTGACGGTGGTGCGTTACGGCTTGGCCGCGCAGGCGATCGTCGGATTCTGCGACATCCGCCGATCGGCTCGGATCAGGCTCACCTGAATGCAGGTCTGTGTGCCGTCTCCCGCCGGGACCTCGACCTGCGTATCTTCCGTGGTGGCCGCCTGTGCGTTCGTACTCGTCCCGGAATCGCCGACAATGGACCACGCGTAGGAATCGCCCTTCTTCGGATCGGGATTCACCCAAGTGAAATTCACCTTGTCGCCGTTGTATTGGCCGGCGAGGTTCTCCACGGAAGGCACGACCGTCGTGGCGATGTCGTCATCCTCATCGTCATCGGTACCGGTGCCGCCATTGCCATACCCCTTTGTGGTGGGGCTGATCCGCGCATGGCCGTTATCGGAGACGGAATCCATGCGAGGGGCCACAATGAAGGCGAATATCAGTGCGACCACGGTGATTGCGGCAACTGCGAGCGTACCGATGACGACAGGTTTCACCCATGTCTTGGCGCGGCCGGAGTCGGATGCGTCATCCGTGCCGTGCGTGTCCTGGCGTGAGGGGAGGTCCTTCGGATACTGTGGCACGCCTTCCACCGTGGTCGGCGTGGCATGTCCGTACAGCGCGTACTGCACCCGCTGCATGGCGCGGGCGAAATCGAGTGCGGAATAATACCGCTGATCGGGATTCTTGTCGAGCGCCTTGCGTAGCACCTGCTCCACCTGCGGCGGCACCTCGGGGCGGTTGAGCTTTGGCAGAGGCTTGCTGACGACCGTCATGGCCAGCTCCTGCTTGTTGGATACACGATAGGCGTATTCGTACGGCGAACGGCCGGTGATCGTGGCGAACAGCGTGGCGCCCAGCGAATAGATATCGGAGGTCTCATTGCCTCCGCCGACTCCGGAAATCACCTCCGGCGGGGCCCACGGCAGCGAGAAGCCGGTCGTGCGATGGTCATAAATCGAGGCGGAGATACCGAAATCCGACAGCACCGGCATGCCTTGCGCATTGATGAGCACGTTGCTGGTCTTGATGTCTCGATGGATGATGCCCTTGCGATGTGCGGTAAACAGGGCGCTCGCCAGATTGATGCCGAGATCGAGCATCTGGTCGGCATTGAGCGTGGCCTTGCGCAAAGCGTCCCGATAGCTGCCGCCGGGTGCGAATTCGAATACGGTGTAGCCGAGCCCGTTGCCGGTCACGCCGGATTCGAAAATCGAAAGGATGTAGGGGTGTGAGGAGATCTGCGCCATGAAATCGGCCTCGGCGCGAAAGCGCGCGGCCGCTCGCGGATCCAAGGACTTGTTGCTCACCTTGATGGCGACCGGGCGGGCAGGGGAGCGCTGTTGGTACAGATACACCGTTGCCTCGGAGCCTGCACCCAACTGTCGCACGAAATCGTAGCTGGGTATCCGCGGCGGAACCGGTTGTGGAACCTCCATGCCTTGTCCTTCTGCTCTAGGCCGTCGTGCGGCCATACTCTGCTCGATACTCTAGGATGTGCGCCTCACCAACTGACCCCTGTCGATACCGATTCGGCCGTATGTACGCTCCATGCGGCGGCGCTTTGCCGTCACGAAGGGGAATAATAGGGTTGGCTGCACGGCGTGACGGATAAGAGGGCGGATTGCGTGCCTTGCTTCGACTGTGGTGCGAAGCATGAAGGCGATTCCGGATGCCGCATGCATTGCGGTCATCCGTTGGCGTCGGCAATGCCCGATGCGACGGTGCTCGATGCGACTGCCGACGATTTCGTGATGCCGCCGGCATCTGTGCCGGGTGGCGGTGCAGTCCCCGTTTTCACTCCTCCGCCACCCGCAAAGAAGGGTGGAAAGGGGAAGATTGTCTCCGTCATGACCGAGAGCTGGCCGCAGTGGTTTCGTCTTCATCATCACAGTATAGCATGTATGCTATACTGATGGTGTGGCGATGATTGATTCACTTAAGGCGCGACGCATGGATTGCGGGCTAAGCCAACAGGCGGTAGCGGAGGCGATGGGTACGACGCAGTCGGCGTTGTCCCGGGCGGAGCATGTCGGCAATCCGACGCAGGATTTTCTGCAACGCTATGATGAGGCGCTGCGCAAGCTGATGCGGTCCGACAGTGTGGTGGATGTCACCACGGTGAGGTTCATCATCGAGCGGATCGCCAGGGAATACGGGCTGGCGGAGGTATATCTGTATGGTTCCGTGGCCCGAGGTGAGGCGGACGCCGACTCCGATGTCGACCTGCTGTATGTGACCGCACAGGGAGTCCGTCTCGACATGATGCGGATGGCGGGATTGAAGGGCGATCTGGAACGGGCGTTTGGCAGGGAGGTGTCGTTGACGTCGTTGGACGCATTGCGTAGGAATGCGAAGATCAGCCGTGCAAGCAGGCGTTTCTACACGCATATCCAACCGGATATGATCAGGGTGGCATGATGATTCGGCGTAAGTATGGAGATCAGCGATTCCGGGACGAGACGAATCTGATTCGTCTTGTGGAGCATCTCGAACGTGCGCATCGCGACGCTTCCGCCGTCGCTTCGGCGCAGGAGCTTGAGGGCGACTATATGCGGTTCAACTCCGTGGCCATGGATATGGTGCAGGCGCAGGAGTCGGCACGGAAACTGTCGGACGAATTCCGCAATGAGACTCCCGAACTGCCATGGAGTGAGCTGCGTGCGTTGCGCAACGTCATCGTGCATCAATATGACGAGATCGAATCGTATGCGCTGTATGAATCCGCCACGACAAACGCCCGGCATCTACTGTCGAGACTGCGTCCCTACGTCGATGCCATAGAGGACTGAAATGGTCGAGCCCACAATGATGCGGGGAGTCTGGCATGGCCAATGATGAACAGGCGGGTGGCATGGCCTCGGATGTCGTGAAGGTAACCGGTACGCCGCCGGAACGGTCGGTCAACCGACGGATTCTTGCATTGGCGATTCCTACGTTCGGACAGCTGATCGCCGAACCGGCGTTCGCGCTTATCGACACCGCCGTCGTCGGACATGTCGGCGATAGCGCATTGGCGGGCCTATCGGTCGGCTCGACGATAGTGCTTACCGTGGCCGGGCTGTGCGTCTTTCTGGCCTATGGCACCACATCCCGCGTGGCGAGACTGATGGGTGCGGGTAAACGGCGCGAGGGATTGGAGGCCGGCATCAGCGGATTATGGTTGGCGCTGACCATCGGCATCGTTGTTTCCGTGGTGCTGTTCGTGTTCGCGCGCCCGATATGCATGTGGATGGGTGCGAATGGCGGCGCATTGGATGATGCGGTCGTCTATCTGCGTGCGGTGGTGTTTGGCTTGCCGGGCATGCTGCTGGTATATGCGGCGAACGGCATCTTCCGCGGTCTGGCGAAGGTGACGATTACCTTGGTGGCGGCCATTGCCGGTGCCGTCTTGAATACGATTCTGGATGTGACGCTCATCCTTGGATGCGGCTGGGGCGTATTCGGCTCCGGTGTCGGCACGTTGATCGCGCAATGGTTCATGGCGGTCGTGCTGATCGGACCGGCACTGCTGTGGGCTCATCAGGAGGGCGCTTCACTGCGGCCGCGCGTGCGAAGCATGAAGGCGAGTATGGGCGACGGCCTGATGTTGTTCGTCCGCACGCTTGCCCTACGTGCGTGTCTGATGGCCGCGGTGATGCTGGCGGCACGCATGGGTGTACTGGTGCTTGCCGCCTATCAGGTCGTGAATTCGACGTGGAATTTCGTATTGAACATGCTGGATGCCATAGGCATTGCCGGGCAGAGCCTTGTGGCGGTGGAGATCGGCGCGAAACGGCCGCAACAGGCCTTGCGTATGACCAAGGCGGCCGGCCGGGCAGGGCTTGTTGCGGGAATCGTGATCGGCGTAGGCCTGATTGTTCTGGGAATGATCGCGCCTCCGCTGTTTTCCGCGTCGGAGCCGGTGCGGATGCTGATTACGGTCGGCATGGTCGTCGTCGGTGCGACGCTGCCGCTTTCCGGTTGGATGTGGGCGATCGACGGCATTCTGATCGGTGCGGGCGATTATCGTTACCTCGCCGTCACCTGCATCATTACCGCATGCATCTATCTGCCGTGTCTTGCCGGCATCGGTGTGCTGTGCAACGGTTCCGCCGTGCCGGATACCGTCCGCATGGCCGCTCTCTGGGCCGCCGTCACGCTCCTGTTCATCGGAATCCGGGCCATGTTCAACGGTCTGCGCGTCCGTGGCAAGACAGCCAGTATCGAGGCTGGTCAATAGAGTCCGTGGCGCCATATTCGATGATGCTCTTGCTCTGCAGTAGTGGGCCGGTGCCGTGACGATGCCGGATATGGAGTGATTGCGAATCGTGCGCTGTGACGCTGACGATTTGTCCGGTGGGTGCACAGTGAGGACGCAATCGGTCGAGTAGTCTTGGGAGGCATGATGGATTTGGATGACCTTGCGGATGTGACGTTGGTCGCGGGAGCGCCTCGCAGCGGCAAAACCGAATTTGCGTTACGTGCGCTGATCGCCGCGATGAGGCGGTATGGCGATACGCAGGCCGTGATGACGGTATCGGGCCGGCAGATCGCCGATGACTTGGGCGACCGGGTGATTCGTGAGTTGTCCGCGATTTCGCAGGCCCGACCGGTCACCACATTGCCGGCTGTGGCCTTCCGCATCGTGACGGCCGTGCGCTCGCGTGCGGGTCTGCCTTTGCCGAAGCTGCTCAACGGCGCCGAACAGGACATGATCATCCGTCGCGTGCTCGCCTCGCATGTGGACCATACGAATCGTGGTGACGAATGTGCCGTCTGCGACCTGCTGCGCACGTATTTCGCGGTGGCCGACTGGTCGGGCATGGTGGTCGACGATTCCACCGACGCCTTTGCCAACCAGTTGCGTGACATGCTCGCCCGCATGAATGAGATCGACGCAAAACCCGAACTCGAGGATGGGCTGATTGCACGTGCCGCCAGTAAGGATGGCACGCTCAACGAGCGGCATGAACGCATGCGTACCCAATGGCGTCTCGCCTTTGCGTTGCGTGCCGAATACGATGAGGCGATTCGCGCGGCCTATCCGGGCGAATACCGTCTCGACGCATCGCAGCTCATGGTCGATGCGGCCGCCACCGTGACGCAGGCCGAGATCGAAGATCTGCCGAAGTTACTGATCGTCGACGATTTCCAAGATGCCACGCTTGCCGGATTCGACATGCTCGCAGCTTTGCACGGGCGCGGCGTGCGGCTGCTGCTCGTCGGCAATCCGGACGAATCCGTACAGACGTTCCGCGGATCGTATCCGGAATACCTGTTCAACGCGGCGCAATCGCGATTGGAGGCTCGGCTGGAACGCATCGACGTCACGGAAACGGAACAACGTAAGCCCACGTATCGTACGCTGGCCGCAAGCCGCGTGAGTTTGTCGATCGCCAGTACCGAACCAACGGATGAGGCGCTGCCGAGTCGTCTGGGCAAGATGCCGGCACTGCCAGGCTCACTACCTATCGAAGCGGTGCCGACGGGTGCCTCCGTAGACGGTATTTCGCCAGATGACGGCAGCATCGGAACCGCCATGTACCGCTCCGCCGTCGAGGAGCTGGATGACGTGGTCTGGAGGATCAAAACCGAGCATCTGCAACATTCCCGCGACTGGAACGACATGGCTGTGATCGCGCATGACAACGACACTGTGCGTACGTTCGGCGAACGACTGCGGGCCGACGGCGTGCCTGTGCGCTATTCGAGCGTGACCCGCCCGCTGAAGGACGAGCCATTCGTGCAGGGCCTGTTCGCACTGATCGAACTGGCCGGACTGAAAAAGGAGACGATTGCGGCGTCGAAGATGGGGCTTCGTACGGCCGGCGCGTATATTCGTTCGCGCGTAGCGCTGATCATGAATTCGCCGCTGATCACGGTCGGCGGCGACGCACAGCATGAGGGGCGCCCCACACGATTGGCGACCGTCGAATCGGCGATGAATGCGCTCGGCTCGCTTGCCGCGGTATTGGAATCGGATGATTCCGGTGAATTGGACGATTCGGACAGGGCCGACGTAGCGAAGCAGGCGTTGTTGCCGCGTTTGATTGCCGATTGGAAGGATTACGTCGTCGACTTGCGCAACTCACGTCAGTTGACACGGATGTCCGATTCGGCGGATTCGGCCACACCGACGATTGCGGTAGACGACAGTCTGATGTCGGAGGAACGGCTTGATTCCGCGGACTTGGTCGATCCGTCCGATCTTCCGTTTGGTGTGGACGCGCTGTATGTGCTGCTATTGGAAGGCAATACGGACCGCGTGCTCGACGTAATCGCCTCCGTATTGGGCGCCGACCCGCAATCCAAAGCATTTGCGAGCCTGTGGAAAGTGCTCGACAAGACCATCGAAGCGGAACGTAAGCTCATCTCCCGTGAACCGCAATACGTGCTTGATTGCGCGTGGACTGCCTGCGACAAGGCACGGATCTGGCAGCGCGTATCGTTGGAAAATTCCGCGGCAGGCCGTGCGGCGAACGACCGTTTGGACGCGGCGATGCGCCTGTTCAGCTACGCATCGGGCGACGAATCGGGTGGCGTGTTGGCCGCACATACCATCGGCGCGTTCATCGAACAGGTGCGTGCGCTCACCATCGAAGCCGATTCGTTGGCGCACACCGCACCGATCGACCAGGCCGTGACGCTCACCACGCCGGCGGGTGCGGCCGGAAGGCATTGGAACCTTGTGTTCCTGCCGGCCTTGCAACAGGGCCAATGGCCGAATCTGGCTCCCCGCAACACCTTGTTCGGCGGAGAGAGCCTGGCGGATGTGATGCTGCATGGCGAACTACGCGACGACATCGTCACTTCGGCGGGCCGCCAGGATGCGCAGTTGGCCGCGGTGCTCGCCTCCGAGCAGAAGAGCTTTCTTGTGGCGCTGACCCGCGCCGACGAACGCGCGGTGCTGAGCGCCGTATTGAATGACGACAATGTGCCGTCCGATTTTCTGTACGGCTATCTGCCGGAACGCTTTGACCGCGAACGCGACGCCGATCCGGAACATCGCGATTATGCGTTGGTCGGCGGTACCGGCGAGTTCAATGGGCTCGATGCCGATCCGCGTGGCTTGGTCGCGGCTGCGCGCAGCGTGCTGGCGGGCGAACCGGCCGGCTCGTCCAAGGCGAAGGATGCGGCCGCTGCGTTGGCGCTGCTGGCTTCGCGTGGCATTGCGGCCGCCGATCCAGCATATTGGCCGTTCGCGAAGCAGTCGGAGACTGATGATTCGGAACCCCGGGATTCCCATCGTTCCGATGTGGTGACGTTGTCGCCATCCGCGGTGGACCGCCTGTGGGCCTGCCCGGTGTGCTGGATGCTCGAGAACCGCTTCGCAGGCCCTCGCATGGGTAGCGTGGCCACGAATTTCGGCTCGCTCATCCACAACGTGGCGCAGAAGGCCACCGAAGCGGGACTTGATCTGCCGCAAAACCACACTGCATTGAACGACGAGGAGAACATCGAGAATATCACGCAGTGGATGATGGCCGAATACGAACGGTTGCGTGGCGATTTGAACGCCATACCCGACCCCAAGGAACGTTACGAGGCACTCGGTAAGGACGAGCGGGCCGTCGACGCGCTACGTAACATCGCCACGTATTTCGTCAACTCGAACCGCAGCGGATACCCCGCCAAAAATACCGATAAGTTCGAAGTCGGCAAGCTTACGGAGGCGGAGCCGGAACTGCAGTTCGCCGCACGCTTCGGATTCGATGACGTTCTCGAAGCGTACAACGCAATCGAGGACGTCGATCCGATCGGACGCGGAGAGCTCATATCTCTGATGGGGCTGCTTGTCGGAGGATGGCCGGAAACCGGCATGAGCGAACGGCTTACGATACGTCTGTCGGGACGGATCGACCGGCTGGAACGACGTGTGCTGAGCGGCGGCGGCGAACAGGTGCGCCTGATCGACTACAAGACCGGTAAACAGCTCAGCGGCCAAGACATGTTCAGCGATCTGCAACTTGCATGCTACCAATTGGGGTTGGCGTTTCCGGAAGAAGGACCGCGCGGCGCACAGGCCATTGCACTCATGCCGAATATCGGGCAGAGCGCCCTGTTTCACGTCATGTGTTCCACCGCGCCGGCCCCACGCGGCATCTCGCAGGGCGAGGAGGCATATCATCAGCAGGCGCTGTTCGCCAACGGAAGCCTGAATGCGGGCAAGTATGTGCCCAGGTTCTGCCTCCCCACGTTCGACAAACTGTTCGTCGACGATCTCGACGGTGCTGAACGCCCCGAAGCGGTCAGCGACGAGCATTGGCGGCAGTTCCTGGAACTGCGCTCCACAATGGCGGTGTGGTCGTTGACCATGATCGCTCGCGTCTTCTATGCGGCGGCCGCCAGCCGAGCCGTAAGAATCACCGCACGGCCGGCGTCGGAACACGTGAAGTCATGCAGAAACAAATCAGTCTGCCCGGCCTGTGCCGGCGAACAGAACACCGTTTTCGAAAGGAGAGTGGCATGAGCGGCACGTCGAAATTCACCGACAGTCCTGAACAGGCGGCCGTCGTTCAGGCCCCCTCATACGCCGATGTGGTGGTGGTCGCAGGCGCAGGATCCGGCAAAACCTACACCATGACCAGGCGCATCATCAACCTGATCGAACAGGGCGTTTCGCCGGAAAGGATCCTGGGTCTCACCTTCACGCGCAAGGCCGCCTCCGAACTGCTGTCCCGCGTGTCTGCGGCCGTGGTGAGCAATCAGGGTGGCCGGACTGGATCGGCCGGCGCCGCGTTCCTCAAGCCGGAAATCTCCACATACGACGCATTCTTCCAGACCATCGTGCGCCAATACGGTTTGCTCGTCGGCTTCGACCAGAATACGCAGCCGCTGAGCGAAGCGGGGGCCATGCAGCTGATTTATGCCGTGCTCGACAAGCATATGGACGAAATCATGCGATTCGACGGCGACCTCGCATCGTTCGGTACCATCGCCGGCAGGGTGTTCGCACTGTCCAACGCCATCTCCGGCGCCATGATCGGCGGCGACTGTACCAGCTTCGACGAGGCCGTGGAGCGTGTGCGCGCCTGGGATGAAGCATTCGTCGCACAAGTGGCCAAGGCACTTGAGGACGAAGAGATTCCCGCCGATATTAAGGCCCCCAAACCTCTGAAGAGAAAGAAAAAGGAATCCGACGAGGATTTCGAAGCACGCAAACGCCAGTACCGCGAACAATGCCACGCCCTATGTGTCTACAAGGTCAGCCAGTTATCCGACGTGACGCGTCAACGTGACCTGCTGCTGCACCTCGTAGCCGACTACAATGCCGAGAAACGGGCTCGCAACATGGCGGAATTCAGCGATTTCACCATCGCCGCGTTCCAGCTGGTCACTCGATTCCCGTCGATCGGCGCCACCTATCGCAAACGGTATTCGCATGTGCTGCTCGACGAATACCAAGACACATCCACCACGCAGGCCGCGCTATTGGCATCCCTGTTCCACGTCGATTCGGCACGTCGATCGGCAGTCAACGCCGTCGGCGACCCATTCCAATCGATCTATGCATGGCGAGGCGCCAGCCCGGGCGCATTCCGCATGCTGCAACGCGATTTCGGCATGAGCGAGACCGACAAGCCGTTTGCCTTGAGCGTGACCCGACGCAACTCCCGCATGGTGCTCGAAGCGGCCAATAACCTCACCAAACCGTTACGGTTGCCCGTCCGGCGCCTAAGCAGTTCGTTGATGCGCGAAGTGGACGTACCGGCCTTATCCAACATCGATACCGCGCCCGAAGGCACGCTTGGCGTGCTCGGCTTCGCCACTTTCGGACAGGAGATCGACGCCGTCGTGCGCTTCGCCAAACATGCGATCGCGCTACACACGCCATCCGACGCCGCACTGGCCGGCGGCGTGAAAGACAATCGCCCGCATGTGGCCGTGCTGTTCCGCTCCAAACAGTCGATGCCGAAATACGAGGATGCACTCAAACAGGCCGGACTGACCACGCTGGTAGTCGGCCAGGCGGCGTTGCTGGAACGTCCGGAAGTACAGGATATCTTCGCCCTGCTGCACGTAATCTGCGATCACACCGACAGCGGATCGCTGATGCGGCTGCTCGCCACCCCGCGATTCGGCGTCGGAGCGGCGGATTTGCAAGCGCTCGCCGCCATCGCGGAAAACGTGAACACGGCACATCGGTATCGTGCGCTTATCGCGGCCGGCATCATTCCCGGCAAGACGGACGAACCGGACGATTCGAGCGCTACCGGCGCAGCGCAGGCCAAGATGCCATCCGAAACCGAAATCCGCGCCATCGTGCGCGAATATCGTGACCAAGTGCCCAACGCCGTCTTTCTGATCGACCTCATGCTACGCGACGACCTGTCGAAACTCATCGACGGCAAACTCAGCGCCGGGGGAGCGGCAGCCGTGCTTCGCGCCGCCGACATGCTGCGCCAGGTGCAGCACGTGTACGGTCATCCGCTGCCGGAAGTGGTGCGTGCGGCCATCGGCGCGCTGAACCTCGACATCGACATGCTGCTCGCCGAACACATGCAACACCCGAATGACACCTCCAATGTGACGCTTGCCAAGTCGCCGCTTGACGCCGTGATGAGCCTCGCCGACACATACATGCAGGAGATCGCGGCTCAAGGCACGCCCGGTCTGCGCGCATTCGTGTCATGGGTGGATTCTTTGCGCGACGCATCCGATGACAATGCCACCGCACCCGATACGCCCGTTGACGTGATGCTTATGACCGTGCATCAGTCGAAAGGCCTCGAATGGGATGCGGTAGCCGTGGTAGGCATGTCCGACGGCACGTTCCCGTCCAGCCAAGGCGATTCGCTGAACGTCACGGTCGACGAGGAACACCTCAATGGACTGAACAACGGCGAATGGACGCCGCCGGAATATGCCGAAACCGCCAAGACCTGGCTGCAGAATCCTGCCGCCGTGCCCGTTCCCGTGCGTGTGGACGCCGGCATCCTGCCTCGATTCCCGCATGATGCACTCGTCGGCGGCGACCCGATCGAGGCGCTCGCCAGCCTGGACGATGCGGAGACCATTGACGATGAGGTGTTCGGAACCCTGCGTTCTCTGCAGATCGACGATATGGAAGGCATGGACCCGACCGGCCTGTATCTGACGCAAAGCGAGGAATACGGCCGCCGATTGCACGCCGACGAACGGCGGCTCGCCTATGTGGCGTTGACCCGCGCCCGGCACGAGGTGCTGCTTACCTTCAGCGTGCATAGCGAAGAGAGCCGTGACTCCCGTTTAGTCGAAGGCAAGAAGCAGGGAGTTAGGGGCCCCTCGAACTTCTGGAGCGAAGTACGCGATTCGATGAACGGCATCGTTTCGGTGGCGCGGGAGCCCGGCAATCTTGCCGATTCCGCTGCTGCAGCGGACATGATTGACGGCGTGGAGACGCTCGCCTCAATCGGTGCGCCCCTGCCGGACGGCTACTTCGTGGGCGAGCATGCCCGCGACTATGAGGATGCGGTGGTCGGCGACGCTTGGAATGCGCCGCTTGAGCCGGCTGCCGAGCAGCGGAATCTGCCGTGGCCGTGCGGTCTGAGCGATCGGCTGGCCACAACGTTCGACGCATCGGCCGATCAGGTCCGTTCGGCCATGCAGGCCCTATCCGGTGCGTATGACGGACATGACGGCGACCAATCGGCCGATGACATGACGATGCCTGTCTACGAGTCGCTGCTGTTGCGCGCACGCCTGCTGGTCGGTGACGAACATCTCATGCCCGACACCGGCGATAGCGCAACTGATTTCGATGCGACCGTCCGTGCCCGCGGCGAGAGGATTCTCGCAGGCGGCCGCCAGAACGTCACCTCCCTGCAGGCTCGCGCCGGTGTGATGGATGACCGCTCCTCCAGTGAGTACTGGCGTGGTCTGGTCCGTCCGATTCCGCGCGTCGCTTCGCCGTCCGCACAACTCGGCACGCGTTTGCACGCATGGGCGGAACGGTTCGTCATGGCCGATGCCGAATCCGATGCAGGCGTCGGCAATGCCGTCTCCCGTGCGGATCTCATCAACGGTCTTGCGCAGGATGAAGCGAAAATCGTACGTATCGAACAATCCGGTGAATCTGGCAATGCGTCGCAGGAACGCAAGCTGCTCGACTGGCGGCATCGTCTTGTGCAATCGGTGTGGGCCAAACGAAACCCCGCATGGGCGGAACGGCAGCTCGTCGTCGACGTACCGCAACTCGGCACCATCGTCAATGGCAAACTCGACGCGGTGTTCTTCGGCGGCATCGATCCGAACGACCAATCGAAGACATACACCATCGTCGACTGGAAAACCGGACACAGGCCGCGCAAACGTAACGAAATCGACGAAAAACTCGCACAGCTCGACATGTATCGCATTCTGCTGTCAGCGATGGAAGGCGTGCCGTTGGATTCTATCGACGCCTGCCTCTACTATCTGAGTGAGCCCAAAGAGGGCGATCGGGAGCTTAAGGCTCTCGACAAAACAGAACAAGAGATCCTTGCCGAGTTGAGCTACGGAATTCCGCAGCAATCCGACAACGACTAGTGCCGATGCGCCGAACGTTGAAGCGACGCGCTGTGACGGCCTGCCTGCAGGGTAACGCACTGCAGGCAACGTTGTGGAGGAACGCCGCTACCCTCGTGCAGCATGTGTGGGCGGGCACACGTGCCGGACGCAACGAAAGTTAAGGAGCAATTGCATCATGGCTGCGATCGACGCAACCAACACCACCGGCACATCGGCCGGAAACAACCCGAATTCGATTATCTATCGTCCGATCGGCTGGAATGACCTGGATGCCGTGGTCGAACTGTTCGACCGCACATGGCCGCAGGACGGCGAACTTGCCGGTACTGAAACGTCCCTGCTGATTTCCCGGTATTTCGTACTGCATTATCTGCAGCCGACCACGTTCGCGAACGCCGCCTTTACCGTCGACGGCACGCTGGCGGGCGTCACCTTCATCCGTGTCGCCGGCGAACAGCCGCAGCTTGACGAAATCGACGTCGCCGACGAGATGGCGGGCATCGAACGCGGCATCATTGCTCACGAAGAGGCCACGAAACGTCTTGAGAGGCTGAACAACGCGTTTTCATTGGAACTGGCTTTGGAGAGGAACAGTCGCGCCAACGAAACCACGTTAGGCGAGTTGGAGTTGTTCGTCGTCAATCCCGACGTGCGTGGCCAAGGCGTGGGCGGCGGCCTGTGGCGCCGTATGCAGGAGCATTTCGCCGCATGGAACGTGGACGCGTTTTACCTGCATACCGATTCCGACTGCGATGTGAGTTTCTACGATCATAAAGGTCTGGAACGCATCGCTGAACGTAATGCCGAAGTCTCGAGCGTTGACGGAGCGGAGCCGCTGTTCGACGACATGTTCATCTACCGCGGGGAGGTGGCGGGTCTGTGAGCAAAGCCATGGAATCCGCGAAATCCGCGAAGTCTCCGCATGCGGTGCTGTTCTCCATTCCCGGGACCAAGGCGTTCTGCGCCTCCGGCGCATTGGCTCGACTGCCGATGTCGATGATGGGATTGGGCATCATTCTGGCGCTTAATCATCTGTACGACAATTGGACCATCGCTGGCGTGATGAGCGCGGCCTACGTATTCGCCACCGCGGCCGTGACGCCGTTCTATGCGCGCCTGTTTGACCGCTTCGGCCAACGCAAAGTTGGCAAATTCGTGCTCGCGGTGCAGGTTGTGGCCATGTTGTCCTTCGCATTCGCCGCTTTGGTGCGCGTACCGATTCCGTTGCTGTTCGTACTGGCCGTCGTGATGGGTCTGACGCAGTTCGCCTTCGGCGCACTCGTGCGTACCCGCTGGGCGTACGTGCTGGAGCGCACCGATAACAGCGAGATGCTCAACACCGCATATGCGCTGGAATCCGCCATCGATGAGATCGTGTTCATTTTCGGCCCGATTCTCGCCGCATTCCTGGCGGCTTCCGTGAATCCGGTCTCGCAACTGTTCGTACCGACTGCCGCCAGCGCAATCGGCGGCACGATGTTCTTCGCATTGCGCGATACGCAGCCGCCGGTCATCCGCATGGTGAATGTGACCGCCGCCGATGCGGACGATGCCGACGTGCGTTTCGCCAATACGACCGATGCTGATGCGGCTGTTGCCGGGACTGCTTCCGACAAGCTGAGCATGAGGCAGCTCAAGACCTCCGACAATCGCAGGAAGCGCAATGTGCTCACCTATGCGGGCGTGATTCCGCTGCTGATGGTGTTCGTGGTGTTCAATATGAGCTTCACCGCATTCGATACGTCCATGACGGCCGTGATGAAGGCCCTGCATCTCGATTCGGTGCTCGGCGTGCAGCTCGCCATGCTGGCGCTCGGTTCCTGCATCGGTGCGCTGTTCTTCGGGTCGCGCGAACTCAAAGGTTCACGTTGGCGCCACATGATCATGTTCCTTGCGTTGATGACCATCGGATTCGTGGTGATTCACGCCTGTCTCGGCAATCTGGTGCTGATGGGATTCGTCGAGGTGCTGACGGGCCTTACGATTTCGCCGGTGTTCGCTTCCGGCAATCTGGTGGTGAAGGAGACCGTGCCTGAAGAGTCGCTGACCGAAGGATTGTCCTGGGTGAGTACCGCCGGTACCGTGGGCGCTTCGTTCGGTTCGATGATCACCGGCATCGTGCTTGACCATGCCACGCCGAACACCAGTCTGATGATGCCGTGGATCTTCGTGCTGTGTTCGATTCCATTCGCCCTGCTCGGCTGGCTCATCGTCCGCAAACGTGGGTGATCGTAGGCTCTTTGACGGGCGGATTGTCTCTTGGGAACGGACCGGTTTCGGCCCGTTCCCTTTCCATATCTGCGCCGAAATGACTGGTCCTTGCGCCTGTCCGAACCGGATATCGTGGTTCGGGTCGAAGCGTTTCTTTAGATTCATACGTAGAATCCATACTTGGGATTATTTGGAATCCGCAGCAGCTTTGTAACAGTAAGGAGCAAACATGATCAAGGTTTCCGTAGTCGGGGCCAAGGGCCGCATGGGCTCTCACGTGGTCGATGCCGTGAACGGCGCAGCTGACACCGAGCTCGCCCTCGCGTTCGATGCCGGCGACGATCTGAGCGGGATCACTCCGGAGAACACCGATGTGGTGGTTGAATTCACCGTACCGAGCGTATCCCTGAACAACGTGCTCGCACTTGTCAGGCAGGGCGTCGATGTGGTGGTCGGCACCACCGGCTGGACCGACGAGAAACTTGATCAGGTGCGCGCCGCGCTTGCCAAGGCGCCACGCGACAACCAGAGTGTGTTCATCGCACCGAATTTCGCCATTTCCGCAGTGCTGGCCGACTACTTCGCCAAGGTGGCCGCACCGTACTTCGAATCCGCCGAAGTCATCGAACTGCATCATCCGAACAAGGTTGATGCCCCTTCCGGTACCGCCATCCACACGGCTCATGCCATCGCCGATGCCCGTAATGCGGCCGGTCTTGGCGAGGTTCCGGACAATACCGAAACCGATGGTGGTTCTCGCGGTCAGGTCGTCGACGGCATTCACGTGCATGCCGTGCGGCTGCGCGGCCTCAACGCCCATGAGGAGGTGCTTTTCGGCAATGCCGGTGAGCAGTTGACCATCCGTGCAGACAGCTTCGATCGCATCTCCTTCATGCCGGGCGTACTGCTTGCCGTCCGTAAAATCGCCACCGGCGACTATTCCGGCCTTACCGTGGGCCTGGACCACTTCCTCGACCTGTAGTCCATACGGTGTAGTCCATGTGGTTCGGCTGTAGCCCATGTGTAGTCCGCACGGTTCGACCTGTAGTCCATACGGTTCGGCCCATGCACCAACGGAAGTCCAAGCCACAGTCCATCCCCCAAACTACCGACACTGAGCGCTCGTAGGTGTCGGTAGTTTGGGTCCTTCCTCAATCTGCCGACACTGACAGTCCTTCAGCGTCGGCAGATTGTATCTCAACCCAATCTACCGATGCTGAGAGGCAGTCAGCGTCGGTAGATTGCGATTTCTTCCAATCTGCCGACGCTAAGCGGTTTACGACATGGCCGGTTGATGTGGTGACGGTTATCTACAACCATGAATCCTTACTGACACGCGGGTTTTCCGCACCCTTATCCACATTTCCCGAAAACGCCTCGCTCGAAAGCCGATTCCGGTTACAGTCGATTCATGAAGAATCATGCACGAGTTAATCGTCTCATCGAAGAGGCTATGGCGGAGCGACGATGCGCGTTTTCGCCTATTGAATCAGAGAACGCCGCCTTACGCAGGCGGATCGCTGAAGACGGAGGGCTGTTGCGTCCCGCCCGCGGTCTGTATGTTCCCTCCGACTATTGGAACGGCCTTGATCCGTTCGAACGTTCCATGCACATGGCGCGGGCGATGGCAAGGCAACACCCGAAGTGGGTGTTCGTTGGAAACATCGCCGCGACGGCTCATGGTTTCGAACATTCCTGGAAACTGCACGACGGCACCGTTTCCATCGCGAGCGCCTATCACAACGGCTTCTGCAGAATCGCGAAGGTTCGCCGTGTGTATATTCCGGAGCAATGCATGTCAGTGGAGGTGGTTGACGGGCTGCCTGTTCTTGACAAAATACGTACAGTGTTGAATTGCTCGGTGCAATACGATTTTCCATATGGGCTTCCCATTGCGGATTCCGCGCTGAGACAAGGAATCGGACGTCGCGATTTGTCCGCCGGCTGTTCGGCTATGCGCATCGGCTATGCGCAGGCGGCGCGCGTACTGCGATATGCCGATGGTGCGAGCGAGAACGGCGGCGAATCGATGTGCCGTGCAGTGATGATTGATGAGGATTTTGCCATTCCGCTATTGCAGACGATTTTCGTCGATCCTGAAACAGGGCGTCAATACCGTGCCGATTTTGCATGGCGACTGCCGGACGGTCGGATTGCCGTAGGCGAGTATGACGGTACGCAGAAGTATGTCGATCCGCAGATGACAGGCCGTAGGAGCGTCCAAACCGTGGTGCAGATGGAGCGTGAACGTGAGGAAGCGTTGCGTCGCGCCGGAGTCTCGCTGATAGTACGGTTCACCTATGACGATGTGATTGAACGAGTGCCGCTTGTGAACAAGCTGCTGCGGGCGGGCATTCCCCGATCCTCTTCCTCAATCCACCGACGGTGACGGCTTCTCAGCGTCGGCAGGTTGAGGAACGTTCCAAACTACCGACGCTCACAAACACTCACCGTCGGCAGTTTGAGGATATCGTCGGTAGATTGGGACCCTGCTTAATCTACCGACGTTGACGGGCACTCACCGTCGGCAGATTGAGGAAAGGGTTCAAACTACCGACGGTGACGGCCTCTCACCGTCGGTGGATTGAGTAGGACGTGAAGGATTACGATTTGACCAATCTGGTGATGGCCGCGCTGACTTCGGTGAGCTTTTCGTCGGAAACGGCGCCGCCTTCCTGCGTGGCCTGCTTGACGCAATGATTGAGATGGTCGTCGAGCAGCAGCAGTGCCACTGATTTCAATGCACTGTTGGCGGCGGAGATCTGGGTGAGGATGTCAATGCAGTACTCGCCGTCCTCCGTCATTTGTTTGATGCCGCGCACCTGACCTTCGATGCGATTGAGGCGGGCGATGATGTTCTTCTGGTCATCCGCATAGCCGTGTTGCGTAACGTTCATTGCCGTACTCCTCTTGACGCTGAAATCTTGACCTCAAAGCTAAAACTCAAGTCTACACTCTTGCAAATATACCCTATAGGGGTATATGGTGGTGGTATTCGTTGAAGCGAAAAGTCAAAAAACAGGAAATCGGTGAGAAACTATGCAAGCTGTAATCGCCATCATTGTGGCATTGCTCGTGAGTGCGGTTGTGCTATGGTTCTTTTTCGCGCCGCGCAAGGCGTATCGTGCGAAAATCGACGGTGATGTTCAGGAGGCCGTAATCGAGGTCAAGGGCGGCTACAGTCCCGCCATCATCGAAGCCGAAGCCGGGATGCCGCTGAAATTGGTGTTCGACCGTAAAGAGGACGGCGAGTGTTCGTCACATGTCGTGTTCTCCGACTTCGGAGTGGATCTGGCGTTGCCGGCCTTCCGTACGACTGCGCTGACATTGCATCCGCAAACCCCGGGGGAGTACCCTTTCGCGTGTGGCATGAACATGCTGCATGGCACGTTGAAGGTACTGCCCGGCAGGCATCATCGTGCGGAATCCACGCAGGAAGACGCCGTGGAATCTTTCCGTCCGCAGGTCACGTCGGCACCTTCCTCGTCACGTGCCCCGTCATCTTCCGATGCCGTTTCCAATGCCGTGAGGGAATCAGGCTCATGCCGCCTTACACAGTCGCCGCAGTCGCCGCGATCACACGAAATCAGGATGCTGATCGTCCGTCTTGTCGTGGCGGCCATCTGCACGATTCCGGTATTCTGCTCCACCATGCTCATGCTGTACCGCATGCCAGCATGGTTGCAATTGATGTTCATGCTACCGATCGTCGGGTACGCGGCCCTGCCGATTTTCCGCAGCGGATTTGCGGCAATCGCGCATCGTTCGCCGGAAATGAACGCACTCGTCAGTCTCGGCACGGTATTCGCGTTCCTGTATTCCTGCGTGGTCACGTTCGCGCCGCAGATTCTGCCCGAAAACGCACGCGAACCGTATTTCGAAGCGGTCGGCGTGGTAATCACCCTGATGCTTGTAGGCCAGTTGCTTGAAGCGAGAGCCCGTGTCGGCACCGGTGAGGCGATGCGCGCCTTGGCCGGACTGCAGCCGAAAACCGCTCGGGTGATACGCGACGGCAAGGAAGAGCAGATTGACGTTGACGATGTGCAGGTCGGCGATATCATCGCCATTCGTCCCGGCGAAAAGCTACCGGTGGATGGCATCGTCACCGCTGGCACCTCAAGCGTCGACGAATCCATGATTACCGGCGAATCCATGCCGGTCACCAAAAAAATCGGTGACAATGTAACCGGCGCCACCATCAATGAGTCCGGCGCATTGCGGTATCGTGCCACGAAAATCGGTAAGGATACGGTGCTTGCGCAGATTATGGCGTTCGTCAGATCCGCGCAGAGTTCGAAGGCTCCGGTGCAACGCATGGCCGACAGCATCGCAGGCGTTTTCGTGCCGATTGTCGTGCTGATCGCCATCTGGTCGTGCGCGCTGTGGTTCGCGTTCGGCCCGGAACCGCGCGTCACGCATGCATTGGTCGCCGCCGTTTCCGTGCTACTCGTCGCATGCCCGTGCGCATTGGGATTGGCGACCCCGCTTTCCGTAACGGTTTCCACTGGTCGGGCCGCGCAGATGGGTGTGCTCATCCGTTCCGCCGAAGCGTTGGAAACGACCGGTAAAATCAATGCCGTGGTGCTTGACAAGACCGGCACCATCACTGCGGGCAAGCCATCACTCACTGACGTGTTGCCGCTCGGCAAATGGCGTGACGATCCGGAAGGGCTGCTGTCGCTGACCGCCGCCGCCGAGCATGATTCGGAGCATCCGCTTGCTGCGGCCATCGTCGCGGGAGCGCAAAAACGCGGCATTCCAATCGGTGAAGTCACGGCATTCCATGCGATTGCCGGTCAGGGCGTCACCGCCGACATCACGGTGAGCTCGCGCTGGCTTGCGGCCTCGGCGAAGCGTGATGATTCCGTGGTCCTGCCGAATGCGGACGTGCGCGAAACGCACGCCGTCGCGGTAGGCAATACCGATTTGATCGACCGACTTGAGATCGGTATGCCAAGCGTCGGTGATGAGAATCTTGACGACATCATCGCTGATATGCAACGTCTGTCGAGCCACGGCAAGACGCCGGTATTGACTGCCATCGACGGCGAACTTGCGGGAATCGTGGCCGTTGCCGACACCGTCAAACCGGATTCCGCCGAGGCAATCGCACGGCTGAAGTCACATGGCATCGAAGTCGTCATGCTGACCGGCGACAACGAGACCACTGCGCAGGCCGTGGCTGGTCAGGTCGGCGTGACCCGTGTGATTGCCGGCGTGCATCCGGAGAACAAGGCCGACGAGGTGGCCCGACTGCAAGGGCAGGGCTATACGGTCGCGATGGTGGGGGACGGCATCAACGACGCTCCGGCGCTGGCCCGTGCCGACGTGGGCTTCGCCATCGGCACCGGTACCGATGTGGCCATTCAATCCGCCGACGTGACGTTGATGAACGGTTCGCTTATAGGCCTCGTGCATGCCATCGACCTGACGCACGCCACCATGCGCAACATCGCACAGAATCTCGGGTTCGCCCTTGGTTATAACAGCATTGGCATCGCCATGGCCGCGGGCGTACTGTATCCGTTTACAGGCCGGATGCTCAGCCCGATGATCGCGGGCGCGGCCATGGCGTTCTCCTCGCTATGCGTGGTGTCGAATGCCAGCCGCCTGCGCTTGTTCGACCCGGGCAAACCCAAGACCTATCAGGTTCGCAAGCCGAATCTGAGCAATAGCAAACACAGTCAGAAAGGAAACATCATGGGACTGTTCAGTGATCATAAGGCCAAGAACGAAGGCTCCTGCGGCGGCCATTCCTGCCACTGCGGCCACGGCAACGCTGGTTCCGGCGATACCGCGACCACCGTGAAGGATCCGGTGTGCGGCATGACCATCGACCCGACCACCGCCGCCGCGACCCGCGAGCATGAGGGCATCACCTACTACTTCTGCAATCCGAGCTGCGCCGACAAGTTCGATCAGGATACCGCCCGCTACATTGCCTAACGATCCGGATTAACGGCTTGCCCGGTCGAGCAGGCTCATGAAGGATCTATTCCGCGGTTTTCAAAAATCATGTGTTTGGCCGTTCCGAGCTGCGCCATCGCAACGTTCGGAACGGCCAAACACATGAAATCGGCAAGTACAATCCGCATGAGAATATCAACGGACATTGCAAGCATCGCGGCGAACTTGAGCATCACCGATGACATTCCGACAAAAGGAATCCACTCCTGATAGGCTAAGCCGGAAGCGAAGAACGGAGCGGAGAATTCATGAATGCAAAGAATATCATTGCGGAATACGATGTGCCATCCACTGGACTGTGGGCGGCACTGGTCTTCGTGGTGTCGTTGAATCTACGGCCGGCCATCGCCGCAGTCGGTCCGTTGCTTACGCAAATTGGTGCCGATCTTTCCTGGGGCGAAGGCGTGCAGGGCGTCCTGACGGCGATACCGCTGCTTGCCTTTGCCGCGGTCAGTCCGTTGGTTACGTTCATCGAACGCCGTGTCGGTGTGGATATGGCGATTCTGTCGGCCCTGCTGTGCATTGCGGTCGGCAATTTCATTCGCTCGTACTGTGGCAATGTCGGAATCTGGTTGGGAACGGTGATTTTCGCTTCCTCAATCGCCGTGGGCAACGTGCTGGTGCCGGTGATCGTAAAACGCGACTATGCCGGTCATATTGCGATGGCTACAGGTGTTTACTCCGGCTGTATCACCGTAGGTGCCGCCACTGCGGGATTGATTTCCGCTCCACTTGCGCAGGTATGGTGCGATTGGCGTGCCTCACTTGCCGTTTGGAGCGTGCCGCCGCTAGTGGTCGCGGCATTGTGGGCGTTGCGCATACTGCATAATCGCCAGATCATGCAAACCACTGTGCCAAACGTGACGCGAACCAATGCAGCAACCACCTCCCATGAATCGGGATACGATACATTCCGTTGTGTGCTGCGACGTCCGATGACATGGTACGTCACTGTGTTCATGGGATTGCAATCATCCACTTTCTACACCATGTCCAATTGGATACCGAGCGTTTCCGCATCCGCTGGCTTCGACGCCTCCACGGCCGGCGTGCACCTGTTCATATTCCAGGGCGTTGGTATTCTTTCCGGTCTGCTGATACCCAAGCTGATGAATGTGCGCGGTAACCAGATTTGTGCGGCGCTCACCTCCAGCATTCCCATGCTGGTGGCGGGTCTCGGCATGCTGGTGTTCCCGCAAGCCATGATTGTCTGGTCGCTCATCGGCGGCTGCGCACAGGGATCAGCGCTGGTCGTGGCGCTCGCGTTGATCGCCATGCGTGGACAGGGCGGTGCCGAAACCGTGGTGCTTTCGGGCATCGCGCAATCATTCGGTTATCTGATAGCTTCGCTGGGACCACTGGTATTCGGCGTATTGATGCAGCTTACCGGCGGTCGTCAGGTTTCGCTTGGATTGTTCGCGTGCATGGCGTTCCTCCAATGCGTTGTTGCCGTCATCGCCGGACAATCTTCCAAAGATGGCGTTTCGCGTTCGATCGGGTCTTAAGCGCTCAAAGGGTCTGCAACACAAGCTGGAAAGGCCTCGATCCGGGAAGGATGTCGGGGATGTTGGTACGTGCGATACCAAGAGGGGTGTTGCGGGCGTCAATGTTGCCGCTGCCTACGATGGATCCGAATACGTCTTTTCCGGAATGTGACGCTTTTTGCGTACGGCTTCCCTTCGAGTCCGTGGCGCGAAGTACCATGGAACGTATGACTGACGGTACGATGCATCTTCTCGATCCCGCTCCTTTCGGGCGAATTCTCCCGGCCATGGTGACCCCCATGAAGGCCGATGGCTCCGTTGATTTCGAGGCCGCGCGCAAGCTCGCGACGCAGCTCGTGGCCGACGGTGCCGATGGTCTTGTGGTCAACGGCACCACCGGCGAATCGCCGACCACCCACATGGAGGAGAAGGTCGAGCTGGTCCAGGCCGTCAAGGAGGTCGTGGACGTGCCGGTCATCTCCGGTGCGGGTTCCAACGACACCGCGCACACCGTGCGCATGGTGGAGCAGACGCAGGAGGCGGGCGCCGATGCGGTGCTCGTGGTCGCGCCATACTACTCCCGTCCTTCTCAGGAGGGCGTGTTCCGTCATTACAAGGCGGTCAACGATTCGGCGGACAAGCCGATTATCGTCTACGATGTGCCAGGCCGCACCGGTCTGCACATCCAGCTGGAAACCTACCGTCGACTGGCCGAACTCGACCATGTCAAGGCGGTGAAGGACGCCACCGGCGACATCGCGGGAGCCGTGCGCAAGCGCATGGAAACCGGCCTGACCTGGTATTCCGGTGATGATGGCCTGTTCCTGCCGTTCCTTTCCGTAGGTGCGGTCGGCATCATCTCCGTGATCGCGCACGCGGCGGCCGGCCCGATGCGTGACCTCGCCAACGCCTTCGACCGTGGTGACATCCACGAGGCGCAGCGTCTTGCCGTGCAACTCGCGCCGCTGGTCGAATCCATGAACGGCAACGGCTTCCAGGCCGTCATGGCCAAGGCCTCCCTGAAGGTACGCGGCATTCTTGACGACACCACCATGCGTCTGCCGAATGTCGGTCCGGGTGAGGCTGAAATCAAACGTGCCGAGGCAGGCATGCGCGCCTCCGGTCTGCTGTAAAACGACGATGATTGCGATTACGGCCTGCTACCTCCGCTCCAATCCGCAGTAGATGCGGGCCCCTTCATTCCTCGTTCCCGCATAGGCGGGAACAATTAGTAACAGAAATCCAACTAGGAAATGGCTACAGAAGAAACCAAGAAAAAGACAACGCACAAGCGCGGCAGCAAGGCTGTCAAGCGCACTGATTCCGCGGCGAAGAAGGAGAGCGCAACCACGCGCAAGTCTTCCGGCCGCACTCGTAATGCCAACGGCGCCGGCCGCGGCAAAGGCACTGGCACCCGTTCCGCGGGCAATCGCCGTTCCACCCGTCCGGCACCGCAGGCCACCGCACCTCAGCAGGATTCCGTGCTGATCGCCCCGCCAAAGTACCGCAAGGGCTCCATGCGCATTGTGCCGCTGGGCGGTTTGGGTGAGATCGGCCGCAATATGAACGTGGTCGAATACAATGGCCACTTGCTGCTCATCGACTGCGGTGTGCTGTTTCCGGAAGAGGAGCAGCCGGGCGTGGACCTGATCCTGCCTGACTTCCACTACATCAAGGATCGTCTCGACAAGGTCGAGGCTCTGGTGCTCACCCACGGTCATGAGGACCACATCGGTGGCGTACCGTACCTGCTGAAACTGCGCCCGGACATTCCACTGATCGGTTCCAAGCTCACACTGGCCTTCGCGGAGGCCAAGTGCAAGGAGCACCACATCAATCCGACGCTTGTCGAGGTCAAGGGCCGCGACAAGCTCAAGGTGGGCCCATACAACCTTGAATTCGTGAACGTGACCCACTCCATCCCGGACGCTCTGGCCGTATTCGTGCAGACTCCGGCCGGTTCCCTGATCGACACCGGCGATATCAAACTCGACCAGCTGCCGCTTGACCATCGCATCACCGATCTGGTGGAATTCGGCAAGCTCGGCGAGAAGGGCGTGGACCTTCTGATGATGGACTCCACCAACGCCGAGGTGCCGGGCTTCGTCAAGCCGGAGACCTCCATCGGTCCGGCCCTTGACCAGGCGTTCGCGCAGGCGACCCGCAAGATCATCGTGGCCAGCTTCTCCAGCCACGTGCATCGCGTGCAGCAGGTCGTCGACGCCGCTCACAAGTACGGCCGCAAGGTTGTGTTCGTCGGCCGTTCCATGGTGCGCAACATGTCCATCGCAGCCGATTTGGGCTACTTGCGTCTGCCGGAAGACACCGTCATCGACCTGAAGCAGTCCCATGATGTGCAGGACGACAAGCTCGTCTACATGTGCACCGGCTCCCAAGGCGAGCCGATGGCCGCCTTGGGCCGTATCGCCGACGGCAACCACCGCGATATCACCATCAACGAATTCGACACGGTGATTCTGGCCAGCTCCCTGATCCCGGGCAACGAGCACGAGGTCTACAAGGTCATCAACAAGCTCGTGCAATTGGGTGCGCGTGTGGTCAACCGCGATAATGCGGCCGTGCACGTCTCCGGCCATTGCAACGAGGGCGAGCTGCTGTACATGTACAACATCGTCAGGCCGAAGTGCGCCATGCCGATTCACGGTGAGAACCGTCACTTGGTGGCCAACGGCATGATCGCCGTCAAGACCGGCGTCGATCCGCAGAACGTCGTGCTGGCTGAAGATGGCGACGTCGTCGACCTGTACCATGGCCAGGCCGCGGTCGTCGGTTCCGTACCGTGCGGCTACGTGTATGTGGATGGCGATTCCGTCGGCGAGCTTACGGATGAGGAGCTTGAGAAGCGTCGTATTCTCGGCACCGAAGGATTCGTGTCCAGCTTCGTGGTCGTCGACACCGAAACCGCCGATGTGATTGCGGGGCCGAAGATCTATCTCAACGCCGTTGCCGAGGATGAAAGCGAATTCGACAAGGTGCGTCACCAGATCGTCGAGCAGTTGCGGGATGCCATGATGACCGGTACCCACGATACGTACAAGCTGCAGCAGCTCATGCGCCGCACGCTTGGCAGTTGGGTGGCCCGTCAGCTGCATCGCAAGCCGATGATCGTGCCGGTCGTGGCCGACATCGCGCAGGACGTCGATGACGCTGCGGGCGTAACTGCGGCCAAGTGACACCAAAGGCGTAACGTCTGCGTAAGCTGAAACCAGCCTGAACGACCATTGGAACGATTAGGGCGGCGTAACCGGAACAACTGGTTACGCCGCCTACGTTGTACAGACAACCAAGCAACAAGGAGTGACATGCCAGGAGCAAACCTCACCCGTATCGAAGCCGAAGAACGCAAGGATACCATTTCGGCGCCGATCCATTACACGGTCAGCCTTGATCTGACCCACGGAGCCAAGGATTTCGGATCCGAAACCACCATCACCTTCGACGCAAAGCCGGGATCGAACAGCTTCCTCGACCTCATCGCCAACGAAGTGAGTGAAATCGTGCTGAACGGTGAGACCCTCGATCCGACGACCGCCTTCGCCGACGACCGCATTGAGCTCAAGAATCTTGAAGCGCATAACGAGGTCACCGTCAAGGCTCTGTGCCAGTACTCCAATACTGGCGAAGGTCTGCATCGTAGCGTTGATCCTTCCGATGGCAACATCTATCTTTATTCCCAGTTCGAAGTGCCGGACGCCCGTCGTGTCTACGCAGTATTCGACCAGCCTGACCTCAAGGCCGTGTTCGACTTCTCCGTGCTTGCAGCCAAGTCCTGGATCGTCACCTCCAATATGCCGGCGGCCTCCGTGACCGATACCGAAATCGTGACGGAGGAAGGTACGCTCGGCGATCATGAGGCCGAAACCACCCGCCGATGGGTGTTCGAGCCGACCCCGACCATGAGTTCCTATCTGACCGCCATCTGCGCCGGTCCGTACGCCGAATGGCATACCGAATACGCCAACGAAGACGGTCGCACCGTGCCGATGGCCATGTACTGCCGCCAGGCCCTTGCCGATGCCTTCGCCAAGGACGTCGACTATCTGTTCGACATCACCAAGAAGGGCTTCGCGTTCTATGCCAAGACCTGGGACGTGCCATACCCGTACGCCAAGTACGACCAGATCTACGTGCCGGAATACAATGCCGGCGCCATGGAGAACATCGGCATGGTCACCATCCGTGACCAGTATGTGTTTGAATCCAAGGTGACCGACGCCTACGCCGAACGTCGCGTGGTGACCGTGCTGCACGAGCTTGCCCACATGTGGTTCGGCGACTATGTGACCATGAAGTGGTGGAATGACCTGTGGCTCAACGAATCCTTCGCCGAGTTCACCTCCACGCTCGCCACCGCCGAAGCCACCGAATGGAAGGATGCCTGGGCCACGTTCAGCTCCGGTGAGAAAAGCTGGGCGCTGCGTCAAGATCAGCTAAGCACCACGCATCCGATCGTCGCCCCGATCAATGACCTCAACGACACCTATGTGAACTTCGACGGCATCACCTACGCCAAGGGCGCTTCCGTCCTGAAGCAGCTCGTGTTCTATGTAGGCCGCGACAAGTTCTTCCAGGGCATCAACAACTATCTGAACAAGCATGCCTACGCCAATGCAACCCTGGCTGACCTGCTCGCCGAACTGGAGCTCACTTCCGGCCGTGATCTGAAGGCGTGGAGCGCCCAGTGGCTGGAACAATCCGGCATCAACACCATCGCCACCGAAGTGCAGGAGAATGAGGACGGCACCATCAGGCAGCTTGTACTCAGGCAGTCCGCTCCCGCCGAACATCCGGTGCTGCGCGCCCACCGTCTGGCCGTCGGTTTCTACAATGAGGATCCGGCAACCGGCAAGATCGTGCGCACCGATCAGTTCGAGCTCGACGTCGACGGCGAGACCACCGTGGTCGAGGCGGCTGCAGGCAAGACTCGCCCGGCGCTGATTCTCGTGAACGACGACGATCTGACCTACACCAAGCTGCGCTTCGACGACCAATCCCTGAAATTCGCCGCCGAGAACCTGTATCGTTTCGACGATGCACTGGCCCGTTCCGTGATCTGGCTGGCCTTCTGGGATATGACGCGTGACGGTGAACTGCCGGCCAAGCAGTTCATCGACACCTCGCTGGCCGCGCTCGCCACCGAGCACGAATCCACCACCTTCCGCTATGCGCTGGCCCAGATCAGCACCACCGCATGGCATTACACCGCTCCGGCCGATCGTGCAGCGGTCGTGGAACATGTGGCAGCCGAACTGTTCAAGCTGGCCAATGCGGCCGAAGCCGGTTCCGACGAGCAGTTCCAGCTCATCACCGCCTATCTTGGCTATGGCGAGCCGGCAGATGAGGCTTTCGCGGCCAATGCCAAGGGTTTGCTTGACGGTTCCGTGGTACTCGAGGGCCTTGAGATCGACAATAACTTCCGTTGGACCATCATCAACGCTCTGAGCACCGTGAACGAAATCGGCCAGGCCGAAATCGATGCGGAACTTGCCAAGCGCGAAACCACCGAGAACCGTGAATTCGCCCTTGGTGCCCGAGCGGTGGCCGGTACCGCAGAGGCCAAGGCATGGGCTTGGAACGAAGCGCTGAACAACAATGGGCTGACCAACATGCAGCTCGAGGCCGTGGCGGGCGGTTTCGCCGCCACTCCACGTGCCGACTTGGCCGAGCCGTATGCCGAGAAGTATTTTGAGGTGGCTGACTGGATCTGGCAGAACAAGACCTTCCACATGGCCGAGGCCCTGCTCGAAGGTTTGTATCCGGGGTATGCCGACCCCGCCAAGCTGGTCGAACTCGGTGACGCGTGGCTTGACGCCCATGAGCACGCCGACAATGCGCTCAAGCGCATTGTGCGTGGCAACGTGGAGGCCTCCCATCGCACACTGAAGGTGCGCGACTTCAACGCCGCCCTCTGACGAGAGCCGAGACAGAAGGTGGATTTCCTTTGGGAATCCACCTTCTTTCGTATGTGCTCCGTAACGTTTCATCACGATCTGCGCTGTGGTGGCGTGAGGTGAGTACGATAGTGCAAGGAAAAAGCAACTTCAGATAGCGAGGACTTGAGACTCATGCCACGTATGTTCGGAACCGACGGCGTTCGAGGATTGGCAAACAGGGACCTGACCGCACAACTGGCGCTCGATTTGGGCGATGCTGCAGTGCGTGTGCTGGGAAATAACGGCAACAGAGGCGAGTTCGAAGGCCGTCGCCGTGCGCTGGTTGGCCGTGATACGCGAGTTTCCGGCGATTTTCTTGCCGCAGCACTGTCGGCGGGCATGTCTGCGGGCGGTTTCGATGTGATCGACGCCGGCATCATTCCGACTCCGGGCGTCGCCTATCTGACTTCCGTGCTGAACGTCGAAATGGGTGCCGTGATCTCCGCTTCACACAATCCGATGCCCGACAACGGCATCAAATTCTTTGCCCGTGGCGGTTTCAAGCTGCCCGACACCAAGGAAGACGAGATCGAAGCCGTGCTTGGTCAGGATTGGGAGCGTCCGACCGGTGCCGCTGTGGGCCGTGTGAGCCATGACACCGCCACCGCAACCAACCTGTACATCGACCATCTGGTTTCCACCATCGCCCCGATCGGTCCTGACAAGTCCCAGCCGAAGCCGCTTAAGGGCCTGAAGATCGTGGCTGACTGCGCCAATGGCGCCACGTCCGTGGTCGCTCCCGAAGCCCTGCGTCGCGCAGGTGCCGATGTGATTGTGATCAATGCCTCACCGGATGGCTATAACATCAACAAGAACGCCGGTTCCACCCATCCGGAGCAGCTGCAGGCCATGGTCAAGGCTTCCGATGCGGCCATGGGTGTGGCCTTCGATGGCGATGCCGACCGTTGCCTGGCCGTGGATGAGGATGGCAACATGGTCAACGGCGATCAGATCATGGGTATCCTGGCCCGCGCCAAGAAGAACGCCGGCAAACTCAATCACGACACCTTGGTGGTGACCGTGATGAGCAATCTGGGACTTAAGCTCGCCCTGCGTTCCATGGGCATCAAGACCGTACAGACCAACGTCGGCGACCGTTACGTGCTTGAAGAGATGCTGCGCGGTGACTATTCGCTTGGTGGCGAGCAGTCCGGCCATGTCATCAATCGCGAATTCGCCACCACCGGCGACGGCACCTTGACCGCACTGACCCTGTGCAATGAGGTGGTGCAGTCCGGCAAGAGTCTCAAGGAGCTCGCCGCAGACTTCCCGCAACTGCCGCAACAGCTGATCAATGTACCGAATGTCGACAAGTTGGCCGCCGATACCAATGCCAAGGTGCAGGCAGCTGTCGAACGCGAAGAGAAGATGCTGGGAGATACCGGTCGCGTGCTGTTGCGTCCGTCCGGCACCGAGCCGCTCGTGCGCGTCATGGCCGAGGCCGAAACCCAGCAGCAGGCCGACGAGGTGTGCGAACGCCTTGCCAAGGTCGTGGCCGACGAGCTCGCATTGTAGCAATCCCCGTTTCACCCTCTGACGATCTCTGACGAAGGAAATGCCATGCTGCGGCATGGCATCGTGGCACAGGGGAGATGGAGGGAAGCGTGCCGGGAACAAGAACAACGGAGAAAACATGTTTGGACGTAATGCAAAAGTGAATCTCGAGCTCAACCGCGAGGTCGAGAAACTCATCAAATCCGGCGGCAAGGACAAACTGTTGCCGATCGTGCAGGCCGGCGAACCGGTGCTGCGCCAGCAGACCGCAGCCTATGAGGGGCAGCTGAGCCGCAAGACGCTCGACAAGCTTATCGACACCATGCACGTCACCATGCTTGAAGCCCCGGGCGTCGGATTGGCCGCCACGCAAATTGGCCTAGGCCTGGCCCTGGCCGTGGTGGAGGATCATGTACGTGATGGCGATGACGGCGATCCGCGCGAGGCGGCGGAATTCCCGTTCCACGTGATTATCAATCCCAGCTATGAGCCTATTGGTACGCAAACCCGCAGCTTCTACGAGGGCTGCCTGAGCTTCGACGGGTATCAGGCTGTGCGCAAGCGCTGGCTTGACATCACCGCACGGTGGCAGGATGAGGATGGCAACAGGCATGAGGAGCATCTGCATGGTTGGCCGGCACGCATCTTCCAGCATGAGACCGATCATCTCAGCGGCGAGCTGTACATCGACAAGGCGGAGATTCGGAGCCTGACCACCAATGAGAATCTTGAGGATTTCTGGTGTGAGGATCCGGTGCCGACCGAAGCCGCCGCCGAACTCGGCTTCGATCTTTAAATGGTATGCGAACAGGCGGTTGCGCCTCTAACGGGAGCAGCCGCCTGTCATGGTTCAGTTTCTTCCTCTTGGAAGAAGAAGGTGGTACGGGGACTATCCTTCCGGATTCACCAGCATTCCCTTCGAGTCCGCGTTCTTCTCCGCGTCCGAACGCATATCCCAATTCGACTTGCGCATCGCATACAGAATCAGCGGCGGCATGCCAAGCACCACCACAACCACGGCCACCAGAATCGCGTAGGCCGTGGTGCTCAGACCGGTAAATCCGGCCGGACGCACGAACGTCAGCACGAAGGCCGCGGCGGAGGCGATGAAGCCGACGCCCGCAATCAGACGAATAGCCGGCACACGGTACGTGCGCCTGACTTCAGGATGGATCTTGCGCAGCCGAATCGCGGAGGCGAACATCAGCATGTACATCACCAGATACAGTGCGGTGGCCATATCGACCAGTGTCGCGAAGGCAGTATTGCCATTCGGAATCAGCACGAACAGCAACGCCAGCACGGTCACGATCACACCCTGCGGAATCAGAATGCCTTCCTGAACACCGTGGGCGTTGCGCTTCTGCAGCATCGGCGGCATCAAACCGGTGCGGGCGGCGGCCAGAAGGCCGCGAGAGGGTCCTGCGATCCATGTCACGACGGAAGCGAACGCGCCGAATGCGATCAGCAGCGAAATGATCGGGGTGCCCCAGCTCATGCCGAAGTGGTCGAAGAACTCCTTGAACGCCAGATTGATGCCATCGATCAGACCGAGCTCACGATGCGGCACGGCGAAGGCGATGGCCAGAGTCGGCAGAATGAACACGAGCAGAATCAACGCGGTGGCCAGTGCGATGGCGCGCGGGAACTGATGGCCCGGATTCTTCATGTCATTGGCATGCACGGCGTTGACTTCCATGCCCGCATAAGCCAGCACGTTGGAGACGATGAGCACGATCGATGCGATGCCGGTCCACGGCGGCAGCAAAGCGGAGGCGTGCATGGAAGTGTGCATCGGCTCGCCGGTGCCCAGCCAGATCGCGCCGAACACGATCAGCAGCAGTGCGGGGAACAGGGTACCGATCAGTCCGGAGATCGAGCCGACCTTGGCGAAGAGATTGCCGCCACGCAAAGCCACCATCGTGCTGATCCAATACAGCACGATGATCACTGCGGCAATGTACACGCCGTTATTGCCCAGATTGCCGGCACCGAACACATACGAAAGGCTCACCGCGATGAAGGCGATCTGAATTGGATACCACACCACGTTCTGAATCCACTGCAGCCAGATGGCAAGAAAGCCGAAACGGTTACCGAACGCCTCGCGCACCCACACATACACACCGCCTTTCCAGCCGGTAGCCAGTTCGGCGGCGACCAGTGCGGCCGGCACCAGGAAGAACACGGCCGGAATCAGATACAGCAGTATGGATGCCAGACCATAATCGGCCATGGCCGGCAAAGAACGTAGAGAGGCCACTGCCACCACGGTCAGCATGGCCAGCTGACCGACCGACATCAGGGCTTTGCTACTCGCCCCGGCATGTGCATGTGTGCCCATATGTGCATGATTGTCTGCACCGGCAGGCGATTTGGACGGTTTCTCGACCGGCCTCACGGCCGTGCCCGCTCCGGAACGCGCGAATCCTGAATGTGCCGCCGCACTCGCATTGTGCGCTATCACGGCAAGCGGTTTCTTTGCATGAACTGTCATTGCAGCCAGCTTTCATAAACATAATCGTTGTAGGAACAAACATGGTTTCCTCTCCACCCTTCGCCAGCCGAAGGCATTCGCCAAGGTGGGCGAAGCCTCACCTCCCACGGATGAGGCTTCGCGGTGTCGCATGCGGGCGCGACGGAGGATGGCGATTGGTAGAGACTCAGTGATGGAAGCCGGAGACCCGTGCCTCGCTCGGCATCGGCGCCTTCAAGCCATCCAGATACTTCACACAGGCCTTCAGATCCTTCAGGAACGATTCGGCCATATCATGGCTGAATCCGTTGCGCACCACGATGCGCTGCACGGTCACCTGCGTCAGATCCACCGGCATCGGATAGGCCGGCACCAGCCAGCCCTTCATGCGCAGACGATCCTGCAGATCGTACAGGTTCCACTTGCGATCCGGCTTGTCCTTGAGCATCCAAGCGAACACCGGAATATCGGAACCGTCGTTCCATAGAGTGAAGTCGTCCATCTTGGCGATTTCGCCCGACAGGTACTTCGCCACATCGTGCGCGGCCTGCTGCACGCGGCGGTAGCCTTCGAATCCCAAACGCAGGAACATGTAGTACTGCAACAGCACCTGAGCGCCGGGGCGGGAGAAGTTCAGCGCGAAGGTCGGCATTTCGCCGCCCAGATAGCTCACCTTGAAGATCAGGCTTTCCGGCAGGTCGGCGGTCTCACGCCATACCACCCAGCCCAGGCCCGGGTAGACCAGACCGTACTTGTGTCCGGAGGTACTGATGGAGTACACGCGCTTGACGCGGAAGTCCCACTGAAGGTCAGGCTGGATGAACGGTGCGATCATACCGCCCGAAGCGGCATCCACGTGGATGCGCACATCGAGTCCGGTGCGTTCCTCGATGCGGTCCAACGCGTCGGAGATCTTCTTGACCGGCTCGTACATGCCCGTGTAGGTCACGCCCATGATGGCCACCACGCCGATGGTGTTCTCGTCGACGTACTTGTCGAGGTCGTAGCCGTCAAGCACCTTGTGCTCTTCGGAGATCGGCACGTAACGCGGTTCCACGTCGAAGTAGTTGCAGAACTTCTCCCAGCACACCTGCACGGCGCTGCTCATCACCAGATTCGGTCGATCGGTCGGCAGGCCGGCCTTTTCTCGCGCTTCCTTCCAGCGGCGCTTCAAGGCCAGGCCGCCCAGCATGCATGCCTCGGAGGAGCCGATGGTGGAGGTTCCGATGGTATTCATCGGGTCCGGCGCATGCCAGAGGTCGGCGAGCATATGCCAGCAGCGGGATTCGACTTCGGCGGTCTTCGGGTACTCGTCCTTGTCGATCATGTTCTTGTCGGCCGCCTCCATGTACAGGCGGTTCGCATAATCGTCCATCCAGGTGCTTACGAAGGTCGCGAGGTTCAGGCGTGCGTTGCCGTCAAGCATGGCGTCGTCGTGCACCACCTGATAGGCGGTCTCCGGTAGGCTTCCTTCCTGCGGAATCTTGAACTTAGAGAAGGCCTTGGCTTCCTTCGGGCGGGCGAACAGTGGGTTGACTTCCACGCTGTCGGAATCGGCGCCACCGGAATAACCATAACCTGCTGCGATGGTATTGATGTTGGAATGCATTATCGACATTGCGACTTCCTTTCATCATCTGGAACGTTCCTTGCGTTCCGATAACGTAAAAAATAACCTGTCAAACCTTCTGTTTCCTGTGGTTTTTGCCATTATTCGCTATAGGGAAATCAAAATTTATGCTCTGGATGACGAGCCCATCCGCCGAATTCGGGGGTGATAGGTGCGGGGGATCCATTCGTGCTTGGCGTCTTGGTCGTATTGTGTCGGGTGGGAAAATCGTCTGCCATTCGGCTACGATTCGAGATATGAACGAAGCAGTGCAGACGGACGGTTCCTGGCTGTCCGAAGCCAAGAAAGACATCGATCAGTGGGCGGCGATGATGCCGAAGAACGCCGACAATCAGTTGATTGACTGGCAGTGGGTCGCTTCACTTGATATGGAGCGCGGTATCGGTGCGGCCGCGACGCAGCATATTGATGCGATTGCGGCGTTGCGGTACTGGCGTTCCTCCGAGACGGGATCCTCCGCGACGACTGCCGTGACCGGACGGCCCGCTCCATCGCTGTCCGCGCGCCAACTGCATGATCTGCTGAAACTCGATCTTGTGATTCGTGACCGGCTTGAATCGATCCTCGCGCAATGCAATACGACGTTTATGACGGATTCCGATCGTTTGATCGCCTCCTATCGTTTGCCGCGCGCGCTCGCGTATGCGAATCGTCGCCTGTGTGACGAGATTGCCATCCTGCGTGAGATCGGTGCGCAGATGCGTTTGTGGACCATTACGCAAGAACGCCGTGAACGAGTCACTGTACCGGTCCTGCACCCGTATGCACGACCTGCGGATGCTGCGGATGCCGTATCCGTCGCCGATACCGCGAACGGTGATCGATTGGCATCTGATGAAACTTCGGCATCCGCCATCCGGTTGGACGATATCCAGGATCGGACCGCCGAAATCATCAACGGCCGTGCGTCTCGCCGCAAGGCTGCACGTGAGCAGGAACGTTCCGGCCGCTATGCCATGTCGCGTGCGAACCTGAGCGGCGTGACCAGTCCCGGCGGTTCCACATTGTTCGATGACGATTCGGTGTTCGCCGCCGGTCAGGCAGGCCGGTCGGAGGAGGGCCGTCGTCTTGCCGATTATCGCAAGCCTGACTGGCGTGACGCCTACCTTCCCGGTTGTGATGTCGACAACGTGATGGGTGTCGACATCGAAACCACGGGCACCGATCCGGCCCGTACATACATCATCGACATCGGGTTCGAATTCATGAACATGATGTCGCCACGTCCCTCGGATGCCCCGGCCGAATACCGGTATGAGCAAAGTTCCTATGTGACCGGGGACGCCTATGGCCAGGCCCGCCTTTCCTTCGGCGTCACACCCGAGAACGCCGCTGTCGGCAACGACCTGATCCTCAGCCTTACAGGCATCGACGTTCGTGACCTTGCCGGAGGGCCCCGTTTGTTCGACGAGTGGCCGGCGGCTCAGGTCGGATTGCTCCAGCGTTTGGAACAGCAACCGTATGTGGCTCACAACGCCCGTTTCGAGCATGGGTTCTTCATGCTGAATATCGCCGGATATGCGGAAAGCTATCGTGCCGGCAACATTACGATCATCGATACGTTGCCGATGAGCCGCCGTTGGGATGACGGCTCGATTCCCGACGATGAGCATCCGTATGGCGACAATACGTTGGAATCTTACGCTAAACGTCAGGGCGCCTTGGATTCCTCGAAGTCGGAACGTCACCTTGGTCTGGAAGACGCCCATATCATGCTGGTTGCGATGAAGCGTCATCTCGCGATGCTCCGCGCCGAAGGGCGTGGTCCTTGGGGAGCGGACGGCAGATCAGGCCTCGGCGGCAAGCATTGCGGACGTCGCTGGTAGAGCGGGCGCCCACCTGCGTGACTTTCCTCGTAGATAGTGCCCGACCGCAGTGACGACACGCCGATGAACATTCGATTTCGTGTAATGCGATTGCTGTTTCATAGGACTACGACGACGATATCGGCCATGTAAGGTGGTTTTCGACACGCCGGGGGAGGCGTGTGTTTGCAACGGTTCCGGGTCCTTCCGTGCCTGCGGGGTTGCGCGGGCGCGGGTTCCCGTGTATGTTTATCTCTTGCTGCCCGGCACGGCGGCCCGGCTCCCATGGTTCGGGGCGGTCTGCCGGCGCGGTGGTGGTTTGAGAACTCAAGAGCGTATCTGTACTACTTCTTTATAGT